>Ga0302324_100002823_pt1 | contig 39613 bp, 32 predicted proteins | sample Palsa_T0_1_FD_201949 | JGI IMG/M metagenome (GOLD analysis project Ga0302324, IMG submission 201949) | Peat permafrost microbial communities from Stordalen Mire near Abisko, Sweden - Palsa_T0_1 | ecosystem: Environmental > Terrestrial > Soil > Palsa > Peat permafrost | place: Sweden: Abisko...
TGGATCACGCGGGCTCCGTCGCTGCGGCGCAAGGCGATCCTGATGGCCAAGGTCCAAGACGAGGCCGGGCACGGGATGTACCTCTACTCCGCCGCCGAGACGCTCGGCGCCAGCCGCGAGCAACTGCTTGAGCTCCTGCACGCCGGCAAGCAGAAGTACTCGTCGATCTTCAACTACCCCACGCTGTCCTGGGCCGACATGGGCGCCATCGGCTGGCTTGTCGACGGCGCCGCGATCATGAACCAGATACCGCTCACGCGCTGCTCCTACGGGCCCTACGCCCGCGCGATGGTGCGGGTCTGCAAGGAGGAGAGCTTTCACCAGCGCCAGGGGTTCGAGATCCTGCACACGCTCTCGCACGGCACGCAGGCGCAGAAGGCGATGGCGCAGGACGCCGCCGACCGCTGGTGGTGGCCGGCGCTGATGATGTTCGGCCCGCCCGACGACGAATCGCCCCACACCGAGCAGTCGATGAAGTGGAAGATCAAACGCTTCTCCAACGACGAGCTGCGCCAGAAGTTCGTCGACGCGACCGTGCCCCAGGCGCAAGCGCTCGGGCTGACCCTGCCCGATCCCGACCTGCGCTACGACGAGACCGCGGGCCACTACACGTTCGGCGCGATCGACTGGACCGAGTTCTGGGAGGTCGTCAAGGGCAACGGCCCGTGTAATCACGAGCGTATGGAGCATCGCGTCCGTGCCCACGAGGAGGGCCGCTGGGTACGCGATGCGGCGATCGCCTACGCGGAGAAGCACCGCACCGGACAAGGAGCGCGGGGATGAGCGACGAACGCCGCGAGTGGCCGCTCTGGGAGGTGTTCGTCCGCTCCAAGCGCGGGCTCTCCCACCAGCACGTGGGCAGCCTGCATGCCCCGGATGCGGAGATGGCGGTGCGTAACGCGCGAGACGTCTACACGAGGCGCCAGGAAGGCGTCTCGATCTGGGTGGTCGCGACCGCGGACATCACCGCCTCCTCGCCCGACGAGAAGGACGCCTTCTTTGACCCGGCAGCCGACAAGGCCTACCGGCATCCGACCTTCTACCACGTCCCCGAGGGAGTGCGGCACCTGTGAGCGATGTCGCCGAATACGCCCTGCGTCTGGGCGATGACGCGCTCGTTCTCTCCCACCGTCTGGCGCAATGGTCGGCGTCAGCACCGGAGATCGAGGAGGACATCGCGCTGACCAACATCGCGCTCGACCTCCTGGGACAGGCCCGCAGGCTGCTCACCATCGCCGGCGTCCGCGAAGGTCAGGGACGCGACGAGGACGACTTGGCCTATCTCCGCCCAGAGCGGGAGTTCCGCAACCTGAGAATCGTCGAGCTCGACAACGGCGACTTCGCCGACACCATCGTCCGGCAGCTGCTCTTCTCGACCTACCAGCTCTCGCTCTACGCGGAGCTCACCGCCTCGACGGATCCCGACCTCGCTGCCGTCGCCGGCAAGGCGGTCAAGGAAGTCGCCTACCACCGCGACCACGCCGTCAAATGGACCCTGCGCCTCGGGGACGGCACGCAGAAGAGCCACGAGCGTTCCCAGGCCGCATTGGAACGGCTCTGGCCGTACCGTCACGAGCTCTTCGAAACCGACGAGCTGACCGCCCGGCTGATCGACGCCGGCGTCGCCGCCGATCCCGCGGTCCTGCGCAGCACCTGGGATCCGTTCGTCGCGGCGGTCCTCGATCAAGCGACGCTGACCGCGCCCGAGGACGGGGCTCGCAAGCCCACGGGCGGCCGACGCGGCCAGCATGGGGAGATCCTCGGACCGATGCTCGCCGAGATGCAATGGCTGCACCGCTCTGCACCCGGGGTGAGGTGGTAGCCGCCGTGTCCGCGACGCCCGCCGAACGGGAGGTTCGCGCGCTCGTGGGCGCGGTTCTCGACCCGGAGATCCCGGTCCTCACCCTGGCCGACCTCGGCATCCTGCGAGACGTTCGCGCTGACGAAGACGGACACCTCGTCGTCACCCTCACCCCGACCTACTCGGGATGCCCGGCCATCGACCCGATCCGTGAGGACGTGGAGTGCGTGATCGCCGCGGCCGGCTACGTCGACATCGAGGTGCAGACGGTCCTCGCTCCCGCCTGGACCACTGATTGGATCAGCGACGAGGCCCGCGAGAAGCTCCGCATCTACGGCATCGCGCCGCCCGACCCAACCCAGGCGCACGCCCCGTGCCTGCTGGTTCAACACGCGCCCCGCTGCCCACGCTGCGACTCCGACGACACACGGCAGATCAGTCCCTTCGGCTCGACCCCATGTCAGTCCCAGCACGTTTGCAACGCGTGCCTGGAGCCGTTTGACCGCTTCAAGAGCATCTGATGAGCACCGCCACTCCTGCTTCCTCGCGACACACGCTGCACAATCTGCGAGTCACCGAGGTGACCCCGATCACCGAGGACTCGGTCGCGATCACGTTCAACGTCCCCGAGGACCTTGGCGAGCTGTTCGCCTTCAGTCCTGGGCAGCATCTCGCACTGGCGCGCCACGAGGATGGCGACGAGGTGCGGCGTAGCTACTCGATCTGCTCGGCGGTCGGCGAACCATTGCGGGTCGCCGTCAAGCTGCTGCCCGACGGCGCATTCTCGACCTGGGCCCACAGCGAGCTGAAGGTCGGCGACGAACTGCACGTGATGCCGCCGGTCGGCCGCTTCACGATCGAGCTCGATCCGGCGCACCGCCGCCACTACGCCGCCATCGCCGCTGGGTCCGGGATCACGCCGATCCTGTCGATCCTGTCCTCGGCGCTCGTCGCCGAGCCCGAGAGCCGGTGCACCCTGATCTATGGCAACCGCACCATGAGCTCGATCATGTTCCTGGAGGAGTTGGAGGACCTCAAGGATCGCTACGGCGCGCGCCTGCAGCTGATCCACGTGCTCTCCCGCGAGCCCCAGGAGGTCGAGCTTGCCGAGGGCCGGATCGACCGCGCCAAGCTCGAGCGCCTACTGGCGACCGTCGTGTCCGCCGAGACGGTCGACGAGTGGTTTCTCTGCGGGCCCTTCGGCATGATCGAGGCCGCGCGCACCACGCTCAGCGAGCACGGCGTCGCGAGTGCCGCGATTCGCCGCGAGCTCTTTCACGGCGATCAACAGGCGCCGGCGGTCGCCAGGATCTCGCCGACCGACCATGCGGAGGGCGAGGGGTCCGCGGTCACCGTCGTGCTCGACGGCCGCCGCACCCAGCTGATGGTCCCGCGCGCGGGCATCGCGATCCTCGACGCGGCGCTAGCCAAGCGTCCCGACGCGCCGTACGCCTGCAAAGGGGGCGTGTGCGGCTCTTGCCGCTGTCGGATCACCGAGGGGGAGGTGCGTATGGACCACGCCTACGCGCTCGAGCCCGACGAGATCTCAGCAGGCATCCGGCTGGCCTGCCAGTCGCATCCGGTGACCGACACGGTCGTCCTGGACTTCGACGCCGCGTAGGGCACGCTACGCCGCGGCGCGCGAGCGCAAGAGGCCTCGGATCAAGTCGCAGGCATCCGTCCGCGACAGCCTTCGCGCTCCACGGCCCGATCCGTGACCTAGATTCGATCACATGACCACACCTTCAGCCAGCACCGAACTCAACCGCGAGTTCGACCACGAGGAACTCGTCATGGTCAAGGACTCCGCGACCGGCCTCGTGGGCTGCGTGGCGATCCACTCCACAGCGCTCGGCCCGGCTGTCGGAGGTCTACGGCTTTCCAGCTACCCCGGGATCAGCGCCGCTGCCACCGACGCTCTGCGTCTGTCGCGGGCGATGACGTTCAAAAACGCTGCCGCAGGTCTCGACCTCGGTGGTGGGAAGGCGGTGCTTATCGACGACGGCCGGTGGTCCGATCCAACGATGCGCACCGCCCGGCTGCACGCGTTCGCCGTGCGGCTTGACCGACTGGATGGTCGCTACATCACGGCCGAGGACGTCGGGACCACGCCCTTGGACATGGAGACAATCGCCGACATCACACCGCACGTCTCCGGGAGGCCGGCAGCATCTGGAGATCCGTCTGCGGCTACCGCCCGCACGGTATTCGCGGCGATCGCGACGGCCGTCGAGTTGACACTGAACACCGATCTCGATGCCGTTCGGGTGGGGGTGCTCGGTGCCGGCCACGTCGGCGGACGCCTCGTCAGGCTCCTGCGGCAGGCGGGAGCGGAGGTCATCCTGAGCGACATCGACACGCAGCGCGCGTTGGATGTCGCAAACGACACCGGGGCCCGGGCCGTCCCGCTCGCCGGCTTCGTCACCCAGCCGATGGACGTGTTTGCGCCCTGTGCGCTCGGCGGCGTGCTGCGCGCCGAGGACGTGCCGCAGCTGCGATGCCGAGTCATCGCAGGCGCGGCCAACAATCCGTTAGCGGACCCAGCTGTGGCTGCGACGCTGGACGCTCGCGGGATCCTGTACGTCCCGGACTTCCTCGCCAACAATGGCGGGATCATCAACGTGGCCGCCGAAGTGCTGGACTTCGATGCCGCCGAGCTGAACCTGCGAATCGACGACGCCATCGGCCGGACGCGAGCTGTTCTCACGGATGCGCGCGACAGCGGCCGGACGCCGCTCGAGCTCGCGCTCGAGCTTGTCGGTCGGCGACTTGAGCAGGCGCGGATCAGCGAGCTCAGCGGAACCCGTTGACGGCGGTCGTCCGGGCCTTCTCGCGCCTGCTCTCGAGCGGGAGGCCGCAGCCTGTACAAGAAAGGGATCCCGGGCTCGTTCTACGACGGACGTGGCCAGGAGGCGATCTCGGTTGGGGACACGTACGCGCTCGCTGCCCAGGACGCAGTCTGCTCGTCTCATCGGCGGGCGGGAGCATGCCGGGGGCGGGAGCCTGCCGGGCGCTGCGGGTGTCCGCAGCGAGAGCTCGGTCGTCGGATGCCTGTCAATCGCCTACGGTTTCGCCTCCGGTGGCCACGGTTCCTTCTTTGAGCCTGGCCGACCATTTCTCCTCGACGTGGCCGTACTTCCAGAACCCCAGTGCGCCGGCCCACGTGACGATGAACATGCCGACGATCACGAACCCGGCCTTGTTGATGTCAAAGGCCCCGAACCAGTCCCACACGGCGCCGTGCACGTGGAGCTCCTGCGGAAGCAGGCCGACTACCTCAATCGTGCCGATGAAGAAGCAGATCCCCACCGACAGCCCGGTGATCGCGAGGTTGTAGTAGACCTTGCGAACCGGGTTAAAGAACGCCCACGAGTAGGCGAAGTTCATGAACACGCCGTCGATCGTGTCCATCAGGCACATGCCGGCCGTGAACAGCAGCGGCAGGCACAGGACCGCGTAGAACGGGATCGCCTGGGAGGCCAGCAGCGCGGTCGTTGCGAGCAGCGCGACCTCAGTGGCGGTGTCGAAACCCATCCCAAACACCACACCGACCGGGTACATCTGCCACTCCTTGTTGATCAGGCGCATCCAGCGGCCGAAGAAGCGGTACATCAGCCCGCGGTTCTGCAGTTGGCGCTCGAGCTCTTCCTCGTCGTACTCGCCCCGGCGCATCGAGCGGAACACCCGCAGGATCCCGGCCAGGATGACGATGTTCAAGAACGCGATCAGATACAGGAACGTTGCCGAGACGATCGTCCCGAAGTAACCGCCGAACGTCTCCAGCGTCGAGCCGTTGTGCGAGACCGCCTTGTAGACCGCCTTCTCGGCGATCACCAGCCCGACGCCGATCGCGAACACGATCGTCGAGTGCCCGAGCGAGAACCAGAATCCTATGCTGAGCGGCCGCTTGCCCTGGTTCATCAGCTTGCGGGTGGTGTTGTCGATCGCCGAGATGTGGTCGGCGTCGAATGCGTGTCGCAGTCCGAGGGTGTAGGCCGTCCCCGCGATCCCGATCCCGAGGCCCTTGTAATGCGAGGGCACCACGAACAGGATGAAGGTCCCAAACGCGACGATGTGCAGCACCGCGATCACCACGAACATCAGTCCGGCTTTGACCTTCTCCCGCGGCGTGAAATCTCTCCAGACGTAGGCGAGATAGGACAAGATGCCGAACCGCCCATGGAAGCGGCCAGGGGTGCCGCCGCCCGGCTGCGGGCTCACCGTCGTCATCGATCGAACTCCTCCGTCGCGGGTGGGCTTGAGAACCGCTCCATCGGCCGTCGTTGTCGTGCCGTGATCCGAGCAGGAGCCCGAGAACCGGTGCAATGAGGCCGAATGTATATCGGAAGCTGGTCCTAGTTGCAAGCTCCTCACGACAACTAGTTGCTCTCGATTACTCGCGAGCTGGCGCCGAGTCCGTGGCCTCGATCCATCCGCCGTCCGGCTTGACATGCAGTGATGTGCATGCAAACATGCGGGCATGGGACAGGTTCACGGGGTCTCGCCCGAGACACGCTTGACGGCTGCCGGGGCGCAGCAGATCGCGCGGTTGATGGCGGGACTTGGAACGGCCAGCCGGGTGTTGATCCTTGGTCGCCTGCGCGAGGGTCCGTGCAGTGTCGGTGACCTGTGTGTCGCGGTGGAGATGGCGCAGTCTGCGGTATCGCAACAGTTGCGGGTTCTGCGGGATCTCAATCTTGTCGTTGGTGCTCGCCGCGGCCGCCAGACGGTGTACCGGCTGTATGACCCGCACGTGTCGGTCTTGCTGGATGAGGCTCTGCGCCATATCGAGCATCTCCGCGCCGGCGCCCCGGAACCGCGAGCGCCCATCCCGATAATTGATGATCAAGCGATGACTGGAGCAGCATGACGAACGAACACACCCACGAGGTCCCTCACGCGCATGAGCACTCACACGAGGACGAGACCCACGTCCATGCGCATACCACGCATGACCACGACCACGTCGAGCACGAGCATCAGCACTCCCACGACGCCGAGGCTCACTCCCATCCTCACGTCCACCAGGCGGGCGTCGAGGACGTTCACGCACACGCGCATTAGACGACCCGGCTGAAAGCTTCTGCGCGGCCGGGGGCTATGGCCGGGCGCGCAGCTCCGAGACGTACTCCGCGAGGTAGCGCAGGCCCTCGATCGCGCGGCTGCCGTACCAGGAGGTCATCTCGCCGTCGATCAGCGACACCTCCGCACCTGGCATGACGGCGGCGACCTCGGCGAGGTGACGCTCTTTGAAGTGGTAGGGCTCGCTCGAGAGCAGCACGTGGTCGACGTGGCCGGCGTAGCGCTCGAGCGCCACCTCGGGATAGCGGTCATCCGGTGACAGCGGATGCGACCGCCAGTTGACGAGCGCGAGCGTCCGGGCGATGTAGGTGTCAGGCGAGATCGCCATCCAGGGTTCGCGCCAGATCAGGTAGAGCACGTCGCGCGCCGGATATTCGCGTTCAGACAGCGCGCTGAGGCCGTCCTCGAGCTCTGAGCACAGCCGCTCGGCCTCCGCATCGCGGTCGAAGATCGCGCCGATCAGCCGGTACAGCCCGAGGTTGTCGCGCGGGCCGAGCGGGTGGGTGACGACGATGTTCGGCACGAACTCGGCGAGCTCGTCGGCGAGCTCGCGACGGTTCTCGTCGATGTTGAGAATCACGTGCGTGGGCGCAAGCTCCCTGATGCGATCGAGCTTGACGTCCTTGGTCCCGCCGAGCTTCGGGATCGTCCGGACGGTCTCCCACGGGTGGATGCAGAACCCGGTGCGCCCGACGAGACGGTCGGCGAGGCCGAGGTCGCAGACCAGCTCGGTGATGCTCGGCACCAGGCAGACGATCCGCGGGTCGCCGCCGGCACGCACGTGCAGCCTGTCGGCGGCGTCACGCAGCACGTCGGCGGGTTGCCCAGCCGAGGTCGATCCACCGGGCATGGGTTTCATCACTCCGCGACGCTACATGTTGCGCCGGTACTCGCCGCCGACCTCGTACAACGCGTCGGAGATCTGCCCGAGCGACGCGACCTTGACCGCCTCGATCAGCGCCTCGAACACGTTGCCGCGTTCGCGCGCGACGTCCTGCAGGCGGTCGAGCACGGCGGCGCGGCGATCCGCACCCCGATCCTGGAACGCGCGGACGTTGGCGATCTGCGTTTGCTTCTCGGCATCGGTGGATCGCATCAGCTCGAGCTTGTCGATCTGCTCGCCGTGGCCGTCGCGCGGAAGGTAGGTGTTGACGCCGATCAGCGGCAGCTCGCCGCTGTGCTTGAGCTGCTCGTAGTAGAGGCTCTCCTCCTGGATCTTGGACCTCTGGTACATCGTGTCCATCGCGCCGAGTACGCCGCCGCGCTCGGAGATCCGGTCGAATTCCTCATACACCGCTCGCTCGACCAGATCGGTGAGCTCGGAGGCGATGAACGACCCCTGCCAGGGGTTCTCGCAGAAGTTCAGGCCGAGCTCGCGGTTGATGATCAGCTGGATCGCGACCGCGCGGCGCACCGACTCCTCGGTCGGCGTCGTGATCGCCTCGTCGTAGGCGTTGGTGTGCAGGCTGTTGCAGTTGTCGAAGATCGCGTACAGCGCCTGCAGCGTCGTGCGGATGTCGTTGAAGCTGATCTCCTGGGCGTGCAGCGACCGTCCGGACGTCTGGATGTGGTACTTGAGCATCTGGCTGCGCGGCGAGGCGCCGTAGCGCTCGCGCATCGCCCGTGCCCAGATCCGCCGGGCGACCCGGCCGATGACGGCGTACTCGGGGTCCATCCCGTTGGAGAAGAAGAAGCTCAGGTTCGGCGCGAACTCGTCGACCTCCATCCCGCGCGCGAGGTAGTACTCGACGATCGTGAACCCGTTGGCGAGTGTGAACGCGAGCTGCGAAATCGGGTTGGCGCCGGCCTCGGCGATGTGGTAGCCGCTGATTGACACCGAGTAGAAGTTGCGCACCCCATTGTCCGAGAAGTACTGCTGGACGTCGCCCATCATCTTCAGCGCGAACTCGGTCGAGAAGATGCAAGTGTTCTGCGCCTGGTCCTCCTTGAGGATGTCGGCCTGAACCGTGCCGCGGACGCTCCGCAGGGTGTCGGCCTTGATCCGCTCGTACACCTCGGGCTCGACGACCATGTCCCCGGACGCACCCAGCAGCCCGAGCCCGAGCCCCTCATTGCCGTCCGGTAGATCTCCCGCATACGTCGGGCGGCCGCCATGCTGATCGAAGAACGCCTCCAACTGCCGCTGGGCGTCGGCCCAGCCGCCGGTCTCACGCAGGTGACGCTCGACCTGTTGATCGATCGCGGCGTTCATGTAGAAGGCGAGGATGATCGGCGCCGGCCCGTTGATCGTCATCGACACCGAGGTCGTGGGCGCACACAGGTCAAAGCCGGAGTACAGCTTCTTGGCATCGTCGACGGTGGCGATCGAGACGCCGGAGTTACCCACCTTGCCGTAGATGTCGGGACGCTCGGCGGGATCTGCGCCGTACAGCGTGACCGAGTCAAAGGCGGTCGACAGCCGCGCCGCCGGCTGGCCCGCCGACAGGTAGTGGAACCGGCGGTTGGTGCGCTCCGGAGTTCCCTCGCCGGCGAACATCCTCGTCGGGTCCTCCCCCGCGCGGCGGTACGGAAACACGCCGCCGGTGTACGGATAGGAGCCTGGCAGGTTCTCCTTCAGCGCGAACCGCAGCCGGTCGCCCCACCCGTCCAGCCGCGGCGGCGCGATCTTCGGAATCTGCTGCCCCGACAGCGACGTGCGGTAGTTATCGCCCGTGATCTCACGCTCGCGCACCGTGTAGCTGTAGGTCTCGCCGGTGATGCCGTCCAAGTGGGCGTCCCAGCCCCGCAGCAGGCCGAGCCCCTCGGCGCCGATCGCGTCCAGCGCCTCGTTGTAGTGCTCTCGCAGCGGGGCCAGCAGCGCCTCGTCCGCGTCGGGGCTCTGAAGATCGGCGGTGCGGTAGGGCTCCAGGGGTTCGGGCAATTTGTCGTCGCCCAGCGTCCGCAGCGCCTCGTAGCAATGCTGGGCGGTGGCGGCGTGCTCAGCTTCGCGCTCGACCCGCTGGTTGATCGCCCGCCCCTGCTCGGCGATCTCAGACAGATACCGGACGCGCCTGCCGGGGATCAGCACGTTGCCGAGCGGCTCGTGCGTCTCGAGCTCAAGATGCGGTTCCCAGCGCTCCGGGTCGCCGCCGGGAAGTTCGCCGAGCAGCCGACAGAGGTTGACCAGCACCCACGACACGCCCGGGTCGTTGAACTGGCTGGCGATCGTCGCGTAGACCGGGACATCCTCGTCGGCGAGCTCGAACGCGACCCGATTGCGCCGCCACTGCTTGCGGACGTCACGCAACGCGTCGAGCGCGCCGCGCTTGTCAAATTTGTTGATCACCACGACCTCGGCGAGGTCGAGCATGTCGATCTTCTCGAGCTGACTGGCGGCGCCGAACTCGCTCGTCATCACGTACACGGGAAGATCGACGAGGTCGACAATCTCCGAGTCGCTCTGGCCGATGCCGGCGGTCTCGACGATCACCAGGTCGAAGCCGGCCGAACGCAGAAACGCGAGCGCGTCGCCCAGCATCGCGCTGGTCGAGGAGTTCCGGCGGCGCGTCGCCATCGAACGCATGTAGATCCGCTCATCGCGCAGGCTGTTGAAGCGGATCCGGTCGCCGAGCAGCGCGCCCCCGGTGCGACGGCGGGTCGGGTCGACCGCCAGGACCGCCACCCGTAGATCCTCAAAATGCTGCATGAAGCGGCTGAGGAGCTCGTCGGTGACCGTGCTCTTACCGGCACCGCCTGTGCCGGTGACGCCGATCACCGGAGCCTGCGTGCTCGCCGACGCCCACTCCTCGCGCAGACGCTCCAGGGTGGAGTCGTCAAGCGTCCCGTCCTCAAGCGCCGAGAGCACCCGGGCGATCGCCAGGTCATCGGCCGGCTCGCCCGTGGCGGGGAGCTCGGGCACCTCCTCGGGGGGCTCGCGATGCTCAGCGGTCCGGCGCACGAGATCATCGATCATCCCGACGAGGCCGAGCTCCATCCCGTCGCTCGGGTGGTAGATCCGCTCGACCCCGTAGCGCTCGAGCTCGGCGATCTCAGCCTGGGTGATCGTGCCGCCACCGCCACCAAACACGCGGATGTGCGCCGCCCCGCGTTCGCGCAGCATGTCGATGACGTAGCGGAAGTACTCGTCGTGCCCACCCTGGTAGGAGCTGATCGCGATCCCGTCGACGTCCTCCTGGATCGCCGCCCGCACGACGTCGGAAACGCTGCGATTGTGGCCGAGGTGCACGACCTCGGCGCCGCTGTCCTGGATCAGCCGACGCATCACGTTGATCGCGGCGTCGTGCCCGTCGAACAGCGACGCGATCGTCACAAATCGCAGCGGCGACTCGCGGGTCGGGTCCTCGGCACGCTCCTGCTCGATCCCTGATTCGGTGATCACGTCGTCTCGCTCCTGTCGTTGGTCACGAGGGCGGGCGCAGCCGTCACGGCTGCGTCCAGCACCTCGGTCATCTGCTGCTTGAGCCCGTCATGGAGGCGGTGCACCTCGGCGTCCGCGAGCGGCGCGACCAGCCACGTGTAGACGATCCCGATGATCGCCGCGCAGAACTGCTCGGCCACCGAGCGCACGTCGACGTGGGTGCGCACCGTGCCCGCCTCGATCCCGCTCCTGATCCACTCCTCGACGTCGCGCTGACGCCGCGCATGCGCCCCGATGATCACCGCGCGCAGCGACGGATCGGGCCCGACCGACTCGAACCACAGCACGTAGAACGCGCGGATCCGCTCCGAAGACTCCAGCAGGAAGCGGCAGTGCGCATCGACGGCCGCATGGATCGTCTCCAGCCCCGTGGTCCCGGCCACCGCCTGCTGCAGTTCGGCCAGCCACTCCTCGCCGATCACGCGGATCAGGAACGCCCACAGGCCCTCCTTTGAACCGAACCGGTATGACGCCAACCCCCGGCTGTACCCAGCCCGCAGTCCCACGTCCTTGAGCGTCGTCGCCGCGGCCCCGCGCTCGCAGATCAACGCGATCGCCGCATCGGCCATCCGCGCGTCCGAGAGCGCGGAGCGCTCCGGTTGGGTCATGCCCGTCGATGTGCGTGTTGTCACCGCCACGACCTGGACCTTACTTGCTTGGAGCAAGCAAGTCAAATCAACCGCCGTCCAACGCCTGGCTCAGTCGCGAAGTGCCGGCCAGCGCCCGATGTCGGTCAGCTTCCAAGGGATCGCGACGGGGCTGGCGCGGTGCGCGGCGGTGGTACGCAGCAGGCCGTCACCCCACGTCAGTGACGACGCCAGCGCGTTGAGCAGGTCGCCGAGTAGCTGGTCAGCTGGTCGATCGATGCTGGACGCGAGCTCGCGCAGCCACGGCGCGTAGCGCCAGCGCTGCGGATCGGCGGCGCGATCAGTGGCGCGCGAGGGGTCGAATCCGGGGGGGGCGTCGGAGGACGCGTGAAGCGGGCGGTCATGCCGGGGATCACTCTGCCACGTCCGCTCGTGGCCTTCCGGGCGCAGGCGGTAGGATCGGCCGCTCGACGTGGCGGCGTGAGGAACCCGGTGGGAGTCCGGGACGGTCGCGCCACTGTGACCGGGGTCAGCGTCCCGGAAGTCAGGAACTCGTTCGCCGCGAACCCTTCCAGGACGACGGGACGCACGATCCCCCAGGAGGTAGCGCAGATGGACCATGGGCCAGACAGCGATCACGCCGCGACCGCGTGACCCGACTTCTGCTCGTCCGGCACGCGCCGACGGCCGCGACACGGCGAGCGGCGTTTCCCGCCGACGAGTCACTCGACGACGACGGCATCGCTCGGGCGGCGACGCTCGCCGCCGCAGTTGCGGACGCGCACGAGGCGGTCTGCAGCCCGGCGCTTCGCGCCCGCCACGTCGGCGGACCCGTGCCGTGCGTTACCTGGAGCGGCGCGACGGTGATGGCAGCGCCGTGATCTCCCGCGTCGTGATCGCCGGGACCAGCTCCGGGGCCGGCAAGACGACCGTCGCCAGCGGGCTGATCGGCGCCCTGCGCGGTTCCGGACTGCGGGTGCAGGGTTTCAAGGTCGGACCTGACTACATCGATCCGAGCTACCACGCGCTGGCGTCGGGGCGCCCCGGCCGCAACCTCGACGCCTTCCTCAGCGGCCCGGAGCTGATCGCGCCGTTGGTGCGCCACGGCTCAGCCGGCGCCGAGATCGCGGTGATCGAGGGCGTGATGGGCCTGTTCGACGGCGCCTCGAGCCGGGGGGAGCTCGCGTCGACCGCCCACGTCGCGAAGCTGCTGCGCGCGCCCGTCGTGCTGGTCGTCGACGGATCGGCGATGGCCCGCTCGGCGGCGGCGATCGTCCACGGGTTTCGGACCTTCGACCCCGAGGTGCAGATCGCGGGGGTCGTCTTCAACCGCGTCGGCTCAGACGGCCACGAGCAGCTGCTGCGAGAGGCGGTCGGCGAGCTGTCCCCGCCCGCTGTACCGGTGCTCGGGGCGCTGCGCCGCGACGACCGGATCTCGGCGCCCGAACGCCACCTCGGGCTGGTGCCCGCGGCCGAGCGAGAGCGGCAGGCGACCGGCGCGCTGGCCGCGCTCACCGACGCGATCGTCCGCTGCGTCGACGTCGGGCACGTCGAGCGGATCGCCCGCGGCGCGCCCGGGTGCGCGGGACCGGCCTGGGATCCCACGGTGGCGGCGCCGGCCGGCGAGCCCGCGCGGCCGGTTCGGATCGCGATCGCTCGCGGTCCCGCGTTCTCGTTTCACTACGAGGAGAACCTCGAGCTGCTGACGGCGGCCGGCGCCGAGCTGGTCGGCTTTGATCCGACCGTCGACACGGCGCTGCCCGCCGGCTGCGGCGCGCTGGTGCTGGCCGGCGGCTTCCCCGAGATCTTCGGATCCGAGCTTGAGGCAAACGCGGTGCTGCGGGCGCAGATCGCGGCGTTCGCGGCCGCCGGACATCCGGTGCTCGCCGAGTGCGGCGGCCTGTTGTATCTCGCCCGTGAGCTCGACGGCCACGAGATGTGCGGCGTGCTCCCGGCGCGCGGACGGATGGCGCAGCGGCTGACGCTCGGCTACCGCGACGCGATCGCCGCGACCGAGACCCCCTGGCTGGCCGGCGGCGAGCCGGTGCGAGGCCACGAGTTTCACTACTCAACGGTCGAGCAGCTGCCGGACCACGCGGTCGCGCCGGCGTGGCGGCTGTCGGCCCGCGGCATCACCCGGCCCGAGGGCCTGGCGATCGGGGCGGTGCAGGCGAGCTACCTGCACGTCCACTGGGCCGCGTTTCCGGGCATCCCGGGCCGTTTCGTGCGGGCGGCGGCCACGCGAACGGCGGCCCGGGCGTGAGCCTCACGCTGGTGCTCGGCGGCGCCCGCTCGGGCAAGAGCGCTCACGCCGAGCGACTGGCGCTCGCGACCGGAGCCCAGGTCCGCTACGTCGCCACCGCCGCCGACGCCGACGACTCGATGGCCGAGCGGATCCGCGTCCACGTCGCACGTCGCCCGGCCGCATGGGAGACGATCGCTGCCGGCGACCGGCTTGGCGACGCGCTCGGCGAGCACCGGCTGTCGCTGGTCGACGGCCTCGGAGTGTGGATCGCCGGGGTGCTGTATCGCGGCGGCGACGGCGATCGGGGCGGCGGCGGACCGCCGGCCTGGCTGCGGCCCGCGCTCGTCCGCGCACGTCGGCGATCGCGGAGGCGCTGGTGTGAGCGCGCACGCGGGCAGCGCGCACGCGGGCGCAGGCGCAGGCGCGCGAATCGTCGTGGTCGGGATCGGGGCCGATGGCTGGCCGGGGCTCTCGGCGCTCGCCCGGGAGGCGATCCTGTCCGCCGACGAGGTGATCGGCTCACGACGGCAGCTCGAGCTGCTGCCCGGAGACGGGCCCGGAGGCCGGCCGTGGCCATCTCCGATCGGTCCCCTGATCGACGAGCTGGTGCTGCGCGCGACCGGCAGCGTGTGCGTGCCGGCCAGCGGCGACCCGATGCTCCACGGCGTCGGCGCCACCCTCGCTGGCCGCGTGCCCGCCGGCCGGCTGTCGGTGATCAGCCACCCCTCGGCGTTCTCGCTGGCGTGCGCGCGGCTCGGCTGGCCGGCCGGCCGCCGAGGTCGAGCTGGTCAGCGCCGTCTCGCGACCGGTCGACGGGTCGCACGAATCCTGCAGCCTGGACGGCGCGCGCTGGCAGCCCGTTCGCTGACTTCTGCGTCCGCAGCGCTGACCCCGAACAGCTCGCCGCTTACCGCCCCGCCCAGATGTGATCGTGGGACGGCTGCCGGCGCCGGGACCACCCGATCGGCACCGAGCAGCCTCCAGACCGCCGGCAGAGCGCCGATCTACCCTCCAGGACGCAGGCGGCGCTGCGGTGGTACGCGCATTTCGAAGGCGTCCGCAGCGCCTGTCTCCGCGCGCAAGCCGCGTCTCTGTGGGGCGAGTGCTTTCACGATTCGCGCGCTCCCGGACCGGACGAGTCCTATGGCGAGACGCTGTCGGAATATCGGGGTCGTCCGCTGGCTCGGGCTCATCTAAGTTCGCTCCACGCGGCCATGTCGATCTCGCTTACGGTTAGGCAAACAGCTGACCGTCGAACTCCGTCGCCCCGAACCCGCGCTCATCCCACGTGATCACCCGGAACGAGGGCGCCTGCCGGCGCCCTCGTTCGTCGAGACACGGCAACTCCATGCGCATGAGGCATGGCGCCGTCGCCTTACTACCGGGTGATGAGCCTCCTCGCAGTCGCTGACGTCGACAGTGCGTGAGGCCGCTGTGCCGGCTATTTCCTGCTGATGCTAAAGAAGAGTTGATCGTAGTAGTTATTACCACCCGACGTGGGGACGTCAACGAACGTTCGGTCCGTATACGTTCCGGTCGAATTCCAGTAGCCGCGTGTGCCGCCGACAATTGTGCCGTCTGCGCCGCCGGCGAGTACTGTCCCGGGTCCTGTGATGTGGGTCGGTTGCTTGAGCGATGGGTCGATGGCAGCGCCACACGTACCGTTGCTTCCTGAGTCCACGTAGATGTCCCCGTCGTTGAGCGCGAACCACACAAATTCGCCGAAGCACTCCGACAGGCCGTTGCTGGCGTAGTCGAAGTCCTTGGTCCACACGTAGATACTGCCTTCCCGTTGCAGGGTCGAGGCATCATAGACCGGCAGATTTACGGAAGGTGAGCAGCTTGAGTCACACCACGAGGCGAACGCTGGCGTATTGGGCGCGGAGTGTGTATTCGCTATTGCCGGCCCATTGTAAGAGAGAACAATATTAGGGGGGCTGTTGCCCTGGCCACCAGCTCCCGCGGCATAGCTAGCAAACACGGCCCCGAGCAAAACCACCCCTAAAGCACAGATCAGCTTAGCCTTCATTGCTTACCCTCCTCTAGCGAAATGATTAGAACAATCCCGCGGGACGATTATGCGCGGGAGCGAAAGACTAAACGTTCTTCCGGACGGATGGCGAAATTTTGGCCTTGCTCCCCGGCCCGACGTTGACAGCCTGAGGGCTTACGCGCCGAGCGTTCTCGGAGGGGCGTAGCCGCGGAGAGAACGGCCGGTGACGGATCCACGATGGACCGCTAAAACCGAGACGAGATCGGGATGAGCGAGTAGCGGAAGTACCGGAGTTGGATGGCGCAGCAGAAGGTCAAGATCGGCTGGCCGGGCCGTGTGGCGCTCGCGAGTAAGGAGGAGCGCAACGGTGAACGAACCCCTGCCTGAATGCCGCCCAGTTCTGACAGTCGGCAGCACAGAGACCCGCTCTCGCGATGTCTCGAGCATCCCGCCTGCGCTCGCGGCCGCCCTCGTTTGCGCGGAGCTGGGTATCACTTCGCTCCCCCAGCGTGCTCTCGCGCGCCGAGGGCCACTGGCCTCCGAAGCTCGGTACCCGCCCATTCCCCGGGAGACGAGTCGCTGGCCCCCTCTCCGCCGCACCTAGAGCGCGTCGGCGCCACGTCGCGTGCATGTACGGGCTTGGCGGGCCATGTAGGGCCGTGGCGTGGACGACGATGTAGTCTGGCCCGATGGATCAGAGCCATCCCGCCGAAGCCGGTCCGGGCGCGATGTGGCCAGACCCGGCCTCGCTGTGGCGGGCGTGGTGGGGCGCGCTCGGTCTGCGCGCGCCGCTATCGGGTGACGTCACGCAGGCGATCGACACTTCATTGGTCCGCGGGATCGGGAATCAGCTCGGGTTTATCAACATCGACACCACCGCGGCCGGCGATCCCGCGGTAGAGCGCCGGATCGTCGAGGAGGTAGCCAGCTACGGACGGCAGCTGGGCCGTTTACTGGACGCCGTCGACGTTCTCATCCGCCGCGACACCCGAGGCACACTCGCGCCTGACGATCGGCGAGCGATTGATGAGCTGCAGACCATGCGCGCCGAGATCGACGCCACGAAACAGCGCTCCGCCGCCGACCACGTGGATCGGCTCGTCTCTCAGATCCGCACGCTCCGGGCAGACCCCGAAGCCAATCGCGCGGCGCTACGCCGCATCGAGGACGCGCTCGAGGACCGGTAGGCGGGCAGCTTCGCCTCGAGGGGAACTCGTGCTCGACGGCGACGCCCGGCTCCCCCAGAAGCCGCCTCACGACCGCCGTGAGGCACTGGCCGCCGAACGGCTGCGAAGGGAGCGTGCCGCGGTCCGCAACGGGGCTCTCGAACGCTCGAACCGAGGCGATCAGCACCCAGATCCCGGCTGATCGGCCGCCGCGCGCTCGGGTTTCACATCCCCCAGGCGCTGATCGGCGATGCTCAAACTCGCGGACCTGTGTCGGCCGTTACCCCGGGAAACACCTCCACGGAAACGGCATGAGCGAAAAAAATCCATCTGGCCGGTGAGTCGGCGTAATCTGCAGCGCAACTGAGAAAGCGCCTGGGCCGGGGGATATTCCTGGCTTTATGGTGGATCAGATCCCGACTTCGGAGTTGGTGTTGGAGGCCATGAGCGAGGGTGATGGTAAACGGGGCGCGGCGTCGCGTAAGAAGCCCGTAGGCAAGAGAGCAGCAACAACCACACCGAGATCGGAGCCGAGCCGCGGCCGCGCGGTGGCGCGCTCCGGGGCGAGCCGCACGAGAGCGGCTCGCGCGACGGCGCAGCAGGCACCTGTCGCCGTGTCGCGAGGCCCGGGCCGGGGAACGGCAGAGACCCGATCGCGTATCTCGACGCCGTGGCTTGCGGCGCCGGATGCCGCGCCCGCCAGGCCCGGCCGCGGCACGTTCGCGTTCTTCGCGGAGGGGGGCACCGGTCCGACCAAAGGCCCGACCGGCAGCCCGACCAAGAGCCCGACCAAGAGCCCGACCGGCAGCCCGACCAAGAGCCCGACCGGCAGCCCGACCAAGAGCCCGACCGGCAGCCCTACCGGGAGCCCGACGACGGGGCCGACGTCTGGGCCCACCGCGAGCCCGACCGGCGCGCCCTGCGGGCCGCCGTGTCCGCCCGTTTACGGTATGCCGTACCCGCCGTACGCATGCCCACCGGCGGTGATGATGCCCGTGTTGATGCCGGTGGTCGTGTTGGTGCCGGTCATGATGCCGATGGCGATGCCCGGGATGTTCGGCACGATGCCGTGTGCTCCGCAGATGTATCCGTGTCCTCCCGGCCCGGCGTATCCGCAGCAGACACCGTCGCCGGGACCGTGGACGCCGCAACCTCCCGGCTGAGCGAACGCGCCGGGCCACCTGACGTCGAGGCCATCTCGGTCGCGGTCCGCTCGGGGGCGGCGGAGCGCCGTTCGGACGTAGGGCGACTTGACTCCGAGACGATCGACGAGTGCCGTGCCGTGCTCGTCGCCGATCCGCCGGCGCGACGGGCCAGAGTCGATCTCGCCCTCGACCGCCGGCTCGGATTCGAGGAGTTGCTTGAGGTCGCCGAGCGAGCGGCGCCCGCCGTTCTGCTGCTGCTCGGGGACGGGAGGCGCTCCCCGCTGCGGCTCGGCCGGCCCGACCCGCTGACGGTGTCGCTGTCGTTCGCGCCCGACCCGTGGTGCGGCTCCGACGACAGGTTCGCAATCGCCGTAGCGATCCTGGCCGCCCTGATCGAGTCGGATCTGCCGCGCTCGCTGCTCGCCCATCCGCCCCTCTGCGTACCGCGACCCCGGAGGGCCTCCATCGACATCCTGCAGCGGTACGCGAACGGCGAGGCAACCGTCGGTCGCGGTCGGTTCACTCCGCTGCCGGCGGTGACGGCCAACGGCCAGCCGCTCTCCGTCCAAGCTCAGAAATCGCTGACCTCGCTCGTCCTGCATGCCGAGCGAACGATCGGACGGCTGGTCGCGCGTGATCGTCACGAACATCTGGTGGCGACCATCGTCGGCGAGGCGCCGATGCCCAGCGACGTGCGCCCGACTGCCCGCCGGCGCGCCTGGCAGGACACGCCGGTGAAGCCAACCGAGACGGTCGCCCTGATCGACATTGCGCCCGAGCTCGCGCTCGACGACACCGGGGGGAGACAGCCGCTCGCCCGGATGGCCCGTGCGCTGTCTCGCCAGAGCCCGTTCGACATCGTCGTCTGCCCGTGGCACCGCGTCCGCCTCCAGGCGCGCGCAGTCACGGTTGAGGGCGAGGCGGTGTGCGCATCAGCCGGCCGTCTCAGCGAGCGGACGCTGCCGGCGACGCCGGTTGGCGCGATGCTCTACTACCCGCTTGGCGTCGACGGCGACAAGCCGGCCTCGGAGACCGCCGAGCGCGAGGCGGTCGAGCGATTGCGCCGGCGGCGGGTTCCCGTCGGCGACGCGCGCCGGCGCCGGCTGGTCGAGTTCCTGCTGATCGCGGCCGAGGCCCGCGGGGTCGTGACGAACCTGGCCGGCCGCCACGGCTCGTGGTGGCGCAAGGACCGGCTCGAGTTCGGACTGCGCGCCTACTCGCGGGCGACCGGACGGACGATCAACCGCCCGCAGACATTTGTCGTGGCAGGAGCGCAGGTCTCCGGGGTCCTCGACGCGTTCGCACGGCGTGGCCTTCCCGCGATCGTCAAACCGGCGCTCGGCACCGGCGGCGACGGCGTTCAGGTGGTGCAGCCGGGCGGCCGGGCCCTGGTGTTCGACGATCTCAACTACGTCGTGCAGGATCTCCCGCAGCAACTGCTGCTGGCGGGCGACCGCAAGGTCGACGTCCGCTTCTACCTCACCCTCGACACGACCACCCGCCGCGGGTCGCGGCGCCTGCCCCCGGTGTTCGTGCGCGCCGCCCCCGCTCCATACCAGCCAGGCCGCTTGGCCTCGGAAATCACCAACACCGCCTTCCGTCAGCGGCGGGGGCTCCCGGTCGGCATCCGTCCGCTCGATGGCGTCACGGAGTGGTCGCCCGAAATCAGGGCGCAGATCCGCACTGGCCTCGACGCGCTCACCGACGAGCTGCTCGATGCGATCTTCTGGGCCTTCGGACGAGGCCCTCGCCGCGCGCTGCTCTGGGGTCTTGACGCCCTGCCGGTCCTGACCGAGGACGGCGTGGAGCTGAGCCTGCTCGAGCTCAACGTCTACCCGACGCTGTACCGCGACGACAGCACCTGCGACGGGATCGTCGACGCGATGCTCCGCTACGGCTACGCGCCGGCGGTCCGGGCGGGGTCCCGCGGATTTCGGCCGTTGTCCCGCCGCCGAGCCCACGGACACCTCAAACCCGCGCTTGGCACGCTGCTGACGCTCTGGCCGACGCATCCCACGGCTGTCCGTCTGCACGAGGCATGCCGACAGCGCAACGTCAACCTGCTCGTCTCCGACGTCGTTGACCCGCGCTGTGACTTCGTGTTCCAGTGGGGCTATGAGGTGGACCGCCAGCCGACCGACATCCAGCAGTTCTGCCTCGATGCCGGGATCGACCTCATCAATCCGAACGTCCTCGGCAAGGGCGCGCAGTACCGCGCCCTCTCGCGAGCGGGGCTTCCGATTCCCGAAGCAAAGGTCTGCCGCTCGCTGTCCGATGGGCTCGCCGCCGCGTGGGAGCTGGGGTTCCCCGTTGTCTGCAAGCCGCTGTTCGGCACGCTGTCCAGAGGAGTCCTGCTCCTAGGCGACGAGGAGGCACTCGTGCAAGCGTGGACCGGACCCCCGCGCCTGATCCAGCGATACGTCCCGCAGGGCAACCGGGCGGCGCGGATCCTCACCGTCGGGACGCACGTGACCCACGCCGTCATGCGTCACGCCCACGACGGCTTTCACGCGACTTGGGACATGGGACGCACGGCCGATCTGGAGCCCTACGACCCGCCGGCCGATGTGGAGCTGCTCGCCGTCGAGGCGAGTCAGACACTCGGAGTGGACGTGGGCGCCGTAGACCTCGTTCCGACGCCGACTGGTCCGATGGTCCTCGAGGTCAACCACCGGCGCGTCGAGTTTCACGTGGCGGAGCTGCACGGACGTGACGCGATCGAGCAGATCGCGTCCTACCTCGCCGGGCGGGCCGAGGCGAAACGGGCGGCCGGCGAATGACGGTGGCGCTCTGGGGCAGCGAACGGGACCCCGTCCGAATCGGCGTTTCCGGCGGCTCGGTGCCCAGCCGCGAGCGCTTCGATGTCTCGGTCGTGCTACGCAGAGCACAGGCCGACGGCGTCGACCGCCTCGAGGATCTGATCGCCCGGACGCCATGGGATCGCTGGCGGCTGGATCGGCGGGCGTTCGCCGCGGCCTACGGAGCGACCCCTCAGGACGTGAACGCCGTTCGCGACTTCGCCGCCGACGCAAAGCTCGAGGTCGTCTCGAGCAGTCTCGGCCGCCGCACCATCGTGCTGCGTGGCACCGCCGGCCAGCACCGCCGGGCGTTCGGTGTTCGGCTCACGCGACAAGCGGTCAGGCACCGTTCCTTCCGCGTGCGGACGGGTCCGGTGACGGTCCCCGACGAGCTCGCCGAGATCGTCGAGGCGGTGCTCGGCCTGGATGAGCGCCCACAGGCGCGCCCCTATGTCAGGCGGGCGGCGGCCGCCTCGACGACCGGGTTTACCCCGCCGGAGGTCGCTCACCTCTACGACTTCCCGACAGGCGTCACGGGCGCCGGTGAATGCATCGGGCTGATCGAGCTCGGAGGCGGATTCGACCCCGATGCCCTGGCGCGGTACTTCTCGGAACTCGAGGTTTCGATGCCGCGCATCGAGGCCGTCTCGGTCGACGGTGCCGAGAACGCTCCGCGGGCCGGCTCCGCGGCCCCGGATGAGGAGGTCGCACTCGACATCGCGCTCGCGGGCGCGATCGCGCCGGGCGCCAGGATCGCCGTCTACTTCGCCCCGAACACCGACCGCGGCTTCTTCGACGCGCTGACCACCGCCATCCACGACACCGTCAGACGGCCCAGCGTGATCTCGATCACATGGGGCGCCTCCGAGGAGGCGTGGACGCTCCAGGCGGCGCGCGCCTTCAACGAGGCGCTGAAGGCCGCCGCCGCAATCGGCGTCACCGTGTGCTGCGCGACCGGCGACCGCGGGTCCTCCGACGGCGCCGGCGACGGCTTCGCCCACGTCGCGTTCCCCGCCTCGAGCCCGTTCGCGCTCGCCTGCGGCGGGACCCGGATGACCGCCGCACACCATCGGATCACCGGCGAGGTGGTGTGGAACGACGGCCGGCGCGGGGCGAGCGGAGGCGGGATCAGCGATTTGTTCGACGTGCCGTCCTGGCAGGTCAACTGCGCGGTGCCCCGCTCGGTCAACCCGCCCCGCCGAAACGGTCGCGGCGTTCCCGACGTCGCCGCGAACGCGAGCCCGGAAACGGGCTACCGGATCCCGATCGGCGCTCGTGGCCGCGTCGTCGGCGGAACGAGCGCGGTCAGCCCTCTGTGGGCGGGCCTGGTGGCACGGCTCAACGAGGCCGTCGGGTCGAGCATCGGCTACATCAACCCGCTGCTCTACCAACGCGCGGCGCCCCGCGGCTGCTTCCGTGACGTGACCGACGGCAACAACGGCGCCTACGCCGCAGCTGCAGGCTGGGACGCCTGCTCGGGTCTCGGGGTCGCGATCGGCGATCGGCTGCTCGAGTCGATCGGACCGCAGGCCTCGGCGCCCCGCGGGCTCGTCGAGGCGCTCAAAACCGTCGACGGCGTTCAGGATCCCGAGCAACCGATCCAGGCGGACGATGCCGAGCGGCCAACGGTCGGGCCGTGGGCGCCGGCAGCCCGCGACGACGGCTGATCGCCGCCCCTAGGCGCGCGCGGAGCGCCGCTCGAAGGGAATCCCGAACGCGTCGGTGAACCATTCATCGTCGTAGCGGCGGACCCGTTCGATCTGCATCCGGCGCTCGAGCACGTCGCCGGCGAACAGGCGTGACGCCGCGGCCCCGAACTGGGGATCCTCGGCCAGGCTCGAGACGAGCGCGGCGAGCCGGGGCTGGCGGAAGTGCAGCACGCTCAGTCGCAGTTGGTTGTGGACGACCGGCTCGTCCCCGACGGCGTACGGGAAGCTCGTCCGGAAGTCGTGAACGACTTCGACCGCTGGCACGACCCGGCATTCCCACCCGAGCATCCAGAGCCGCAGGCTGAGCTCGATGTCCTCCGAGCCCCAGCGGATGAAGCCGGGATCGAATGCACCGCTGCGGAAGAACACATCGCGCCGCATCACCAGAAAGCCGCCGCCGAGGAACGGCACGGCGTAGGGAGTCGATGCAAAGCGCTCGAGCCACTCGGCCTGTAGCGGGCGACCGACCCACGTCAGCCCATAGCCCGTCGCCCCGACGTCCATCGACGTTATGCCCGGGGCGACCGCGCCGACATCGGCGACCGTCAGCGCCTCCGCCAGCGGGCGCAGCCAGCCGGGAGCCACGCTGACGTGCGCATCGCAGAACACCAGCAGTGAGCCCCGGCTCACCGACGCGCCGTAGTTCCGCGCCCCGGCCACTCCGAGGCGCTCGGGGGGGCGCAGCACGCGAACCCTGCCGTCGATGTAATCGAGCCGGTCGGCGCTTCCGTCGGTCGAGCAGTCGTCGACGACGATCACCTCGGCAGTGAGCGGCAGCGCGGCGAGCAGTGAGTCGACCGTCGACGCAAGTCGGTGGCCTTCGTCGTGCGAGGGGATCACGACACTGACTGGAACCCCCGGAGCTTCCATGCTCCGAGGATCGCACGGAGGCTCGGGAATTGCGAACCGGCCACGCCGTTCTATTCGCCCGTTCGTGACGACCTCATCCGCCCAGCAAGGTCGCGCGCGGCCGGATACAGGTAGAGGCCGCCGCAGCCGACCCTGAGAAGATGAACAAGCCCCACACCGCGAGGTCGAACCGATCGCCAGGGCCATCGCTTCCGTTGCTCGCCCGTCGTGAGGCGGGCGAGCGCTTCGTCGCGACGATCCAGGCGTCCGGCGCGGCGGCACCGGACGAGCGCTTGGCCGCGAATCCACTCGTGAGCGGCGTTTCCGCCCAGCGAGCGCCACCGCGGCAAAGGACTTGCCCGACGCCAGGCTTGCGGGCGACTGCTCTCACATGACGGCAATCACGACCGGCCGCCTGGCGTCGCGCTGCCCGTTGCCTCTGCACCGATCCGCTTCGCGTAGGTTCCTGAGACTGCTGAAAATTCGAGATTGCGGAAGTGATCAGTTGCGGTTGTCGATGAGGTGGCGCCGGGGGGCTTGAGGGCTGCTGCTATCGGGCGCGGCTAGGTCGAAGGAGGAGCGGACCGTCGTCCACCAGGCGGCGGGACACGGCCGGTCGTTCGTGAGATTGCAGGCGTATGGCGCAGACTGTGGCGATGAGCCTGGACCCACGATTCACCGCCCCGATTGACACGGCGCATTTCCGAGGAATCCTTCCCATCGCCGGAAAGGTTTGCAGCGTAGATGAATGCGACGAGCCGGCAGACGCCGCCGAGCCCCAACGTCGTGCGGACACCTTCGGCGTCATTTGGTACTGCGCGGAGCACGTGGCCGAAGCTCCACCGGGCTCGGCCTTTCCGATCGTCCGGATCTGCGGAGCTCCCGCCGACGCACAGGACGACGCACCATGCGGCGGCGCAACCAACCATGTGGTTCTCGCCGAGTTCGACGGCGTTGATGGCCTCTACCTCGTGCCGCTCTGTGAGCGCCACGCGACCACAATCATCAACTCAACTCCGGGCTCGTCGAGGGCGTCAGGCTAACTGTGTAGGGGGGGGGTGTGGTTAGTCGGGGATGCGGTCTCCGAACTGGATCTTGAACGCGAGCATCGCTTTCGTCCAGCCTCAACCGTCGGTGCTCTTGATGACGTCGCGGATACGACGGGTCTGCGCCTCGCTGAGTCTCGTCGTCATGTCTCCGCGATTCTCGAACGCTTACGCAACGGCACCATGCCCTGCGAGGGCGCCTGGCCGTCGGAGAAGGTCATAGACGTTTCAGCGCTGGACCGACTCCGGGATGACCAAGTAGGTCCAGCAGCGTCGGCCGCCGTCGGGCCGGCGACATGGACGTTGCTCCAGACGCGCTCAGCCCCAGGTTGATCTTTGGCCTACGGGCCAAGGACGTCGTACCTGATCCCGGCTTTCATCTCAGGTCGGGATCCGGGAGCTGCCGCGACTGGGCAGGTACGATTCTTGACAAGCTAGGCGATGGTTGCGAGGAGCCGGATGACCACGATCAGCGAACCTGCCGACAGCGCGACAGTCAGGGCTGCGTGCCCCCACGACTGTCCCGACACATGCGCGATGCTCGTGACCGTCGAGGACGGGACCGCGGTCAATCTACGCGGCGACCCCGAGCACCCGTACACCAACGGGGGGCTGTGCGTAAAGGTCAGCCGCTACATCGATCGGGTGTATGACCCGGACCGCGTCCTGTACCCGCTGCGACGCACCGGCTCCAAGGGCAGCGGGCAGTTTGAGCGGATCACGTGGGAAGACGCGGTTGAGGAGATCGGCTCGCGGTTCAGCTCGATCGTGGACGAGCATGGCGGCGAGGCGATCATGCCCGTCAGCTACCTGGGCACGCAGGGGATCCTCAACGGACTCAACGTCGGCGACCCGTTCTTCGCCAAGCTCGGCGCGACGATCTCTGAGCGCACCTATTGTGACTCCGGGTCGTGTACCGCCTACATGATGACGATCGGCGATACCGCCGGGGTCGACCCCGAGAGCCTGGTGCATTCGAAGTTCATCCTCGTGTGGGCGTGCAACATCGTGAGCACGAACCTGCACCTGTGGCCTTACATCACCGAGGCGCGCAAGCGCGGCGCCAAGGTCGTGGTCGTGGATCCGGTCCGCACCCAAACCGCTGCCTCGGCCGATCAGCACATCGCGATCCGCCCCGGCACCGACGGCGCTCTGGCCCTCGCGATGGCGCACGTGATCATCGCCGAGGGCCTTACCGACCGGGATTACGTTGACAACTACTGCGAGGGCTACGACGCGTTCGCCGACCGCGTCGAGCAGTACACGCCGGAGTGGGCAGCGGTCGAAACCGGGGTGCCGGCGGACACGATCCGAGAACTGGCTTGTGAGTACGCGGGCGCGCAACCGTCGGTGATCCGGATCGGCGTGGCGGTGGAGCGCCATGCCGGCGGCGGGCAGACAGTGCGTGCGCTGTCGTTGCTCCCCGCTCTGGTTGGCGCCTGGCGCAAGCCCGGCGGCGGGATCCTGCAGCTGCCGTTGTGGGCGTTCCCGGTCAACTGGGGCGCGTTCATGCATCCTGAGCTGCTGACCCCGGGCAAACGTATCGTCAACCAGTTCCTGCTCGGCGCGGCGCTCACCGGCGGACTCGAACTGGATCCGCCGCTCAAGGGCCTGATGGTCTACAACTCAAACCCGGTCGTGGTGTGCCCCGACCAGCAGCGGTTGATCGAGGGGCTCAAGCGAGAGGACCTGTTCACGGTCGTCAGCGAGCAGTTCATGACCGACACCGCCGAGTACGCGGACATCATCCTGCCGGCCACCACCCAGCTCGAGCAGGACGACATCATGTTCTCCTGGGGGCACCTCTACGTGACCTACAACCAGCAGGCGATCGAACCGCTTGGCGAAGCGGTCCCCAACACTGAGATGTTCCGACGGCTGGCTGCGCGGATGGGGTTCGACGAACCGCTGTTTCGCCGCACCGACGCGGAGATGATCGCCGAGGCGTTTGACTGGTCTCATCCCGCGATGGAGGGGATCACCGTCGAGTCGCTCAAGCAGCAGGGCTGGCAGCGGCTCAACCTCCCACCGGCGGACATCTACGCGCCGCACGCAGAAGGCAACTTCCGCACCCCGTCGGGTAAGACCGAGTTCGTCGCGTCGGCCGCGGCGGCCGGGAATTTCGTGGTCCCGCTGTTTCGCCAGGGGTCCAACGACCACCAGCCCGGCCAGACGGTCGACCCGCTGCCGCACTACATCCCGCCCCAGGAATCCCAGCACACCAATCCCGAGCTGGCGGCACGCTACCCACTCAACTTGCTCACCCCGAAGTCGCACGCCTACCTGAACTCCTGCTACGCCAACAACGAGCATCATCGCAAGGTGCAACACGAGCCGAGCGTCGTGATCCACCCTGACGATGCCGCCGCGCGCGGCCTCACCGACGGGGAGCCGGTCCGCGTCTTTAACGATCGAGGCGAGTTCACGGTGCTCGCCAAGATCGACGCGGCCGTCCAGCCAGGCGTCGTGGTCTCAAGCTTTGGTGGATGGCGCAAACACGCCCACGCCACGACCACGCTCGCGGCGGTCAACTCGACTCGGTTCGCCGACCTCGGCAACGCGCCCACCTTCTCCGACACCCTGGTCGAAGTCGCGGCCAGCTGAGCACGCAGCAGGGCCGCGGCACCTGCCTGCAGATCGGCGAAGTCCCCCTCACCGCCTGAGAAACGACGTGCTCGACGCTTTTGGCAGGCCGCTGCGGACCTGCGGATCTCGCTGACCGATCGGTGCAACCAGCGCTACCGGCACGGCACGCCGCGGGAGCGCTTCAGCGCGGAGCACTCGTTCCTTGGCCATGGCGAGCCGCCCTATCACGAAGGCGCCGGCGAATTCGGCGTCATCACGTCGGTCACTCGACCGTTCGGCCACGACTGCACCCGTGCGCGGCTCGTCGCTACCGCCCGCCTCCAGCGCTCTGTTCGCCACCGCCGAGGCCGATCTCCGCACCCCGCTCCGCGCCGCGGGCCAGCGACGACGAAACTGGCCGACCTCTTCCGCGCGAGGTGCGGCGACCGCACAGACCGGCACTCAGAGCTTCGAGGACGATCGGGTCCCAATGGCCCGATCGCAGCGAGATGTCCTACGTAGGCGGGTAAGTGCCGGCGCCGGCGAGACATCCCGTGGTTCGTGAGCGGCGGGTGCGAGGCGCGGCTCGGCCGGTCTGCGCGGGACGTGAGGTTGGGTGGATATGGGGCGGGGTAGCTTGGCTGCTGCTAGGAGTCTGTCGCTGAAAGGGGAATCCATCGTGTCGATCATCATCAACGGCCGCGAGGCGCCGGTGCCCGCCGACGCTCGTGTCTCGCTGCTGGACTTCGTGCGTGAGCACCTTGAGCTGCACGGCACGAAGAAGGGGTGCAACCAGGGCGCGTGCGGTGCCTGCACGGTGCTCGTCGACGGCGAACGGATCCTCTCCTGCCTGGCGCTGGCCGTCCAGTACGACGGGCGCGTGGTGACCACGATCGAGGGGCTTGCGAGCGGTAGTGCGCTGCATCCGTTGCAGCAGGCGTTCATCGACCACGACGGATTTCAGTGTGGCTACTGCACCCCGGGCCAGATCTGTTCAGCGGTGGGGATGGCCGACGAGGTGGCCCGCGGGGTGCCCAGCCACGTCACCGACGATCTCCGAGCGGCCGAGATCGCGCTTGATCACGACGAGCTGCGCGAGCGGATGAGCGGAAACCTGTGCCGCTGCGGCGCGCACAACGGGATCGTCGACGCGATCGCCGAGGTATACGCCGGGTCGGCCGCGTGATCGGGTTCGCCTATTCACGCGCCACCGATGCCCCAGACGCGATCCGCCGCGCCGAGGATGACAATGCGAAATACCTCGGCGGCGGCACGAATCTCGTAGACCTCATGCGCGAGACCGTCGAGGCCCCCTCGGCGCTCGTCGACGTGACTGGCCTGTCGGCGGAGATCGAGGAGACCGACGACGGCGGGCTGATGGTCGGAGCGGCCACGCGCAACACCGCGGTGGCGGAGCACCCGGCGGTCCGCACGCGCTACCCGATGCTCACCCGCGCGATCGTCGCCGGCGCCTCAGCGCAAATCCGCAACATGGCGACGGTTGGTGGCAACCTACTGCAGCGCACCCGCTGCACCTACTTCTACGACACCGACGGCTCACGTTGCAACAAGCGGTCCCCGGGCGAGGGCTGCGACGCGATCGAGGGTTTCAACCGCAACCACGCGATCCTCGGCGGTTCGCCCGCGTGCGTGGCCACCCACCCGTCGGACATGTGCGTCGCGCTCGCCGCCCTGGACGCCGTCGTGCACCTGAGCAGCGCGTCCGGAGAACGCACCGTCGCTCTCTGCCACCTGCACAGGCTGCCCGACGATCGTCCCGATCTCGAGACATTGCTCGAGCCCGGCGAGCTGATCACCGCCGTGCAGCTGCCCCCAGCCAACCTCGCCGCGCGTTCGACCTACCGTAAGGTGCGCGACCGCACCAGCTACGCGTTCGCGCTCGTCTCGGTCGCCGCCGCGCTCGAGCTCGACGGCGACACGATCGCCGATGTGCGCCTCGCTCTGGGCGGGGTGGCTCCCAAGCCGTGGCGGGCATGGCGCGCCGAGGAGGCGCTACGCGGCCGGCCGGCGACGGAGGCCAACTTCCGTCAGGCGGCCGACGCCGAGCTTGCCGACGCTCGTCCCCTTGCCGGCAACGCGTTCAAGGTCGACCTTGCCCGCCGCACGCTGGCCGCCGTCCTCCAACAGCTGACCGAGGAAGCCCGCCGATGAGCACCGCCGATTCGCGAACCGCGGTTCCGATCACCCCCCAAGGCTGGTCCCCGAAGGACGGCCACGATCCTATGCTGCGGGCCAAGCACGGCCTCATCGGCGCGCCGGTCTCGCGCCTGGACGGGTCGCTCAAGGTGCGCGGTGAGGCGCGCTTCGCCGGCGAGTACGTGATGGAGGGGATGGTGTACGCCGCGCTGCGCTACAGCACGGTCGCGCGCGGTCGCATCACGACGCTCGACACGCGCGCCGCCGAGGCCGCAGCCGGCGTCGTGCTCGTGATGACGCACCGCAACGCTCCGCGGATGCAGCCGCCGCCGCTGTTTTTGACCGCGCCCAAGGCGGCCGGGGGCAGTGACCTGCCCGTCATGCAGGACGACAGCATTCACTGGAACGGCGAACCGGTCGCGGTCGTCCTGGCCAACACACAGGAGCAGGCCGACCACGCCGCCTCGCTGATCGAGGTTGCGTATGAGTCCTCGGCGCCGCGGACGTTCGAGGAGGCAAGAGCCCACCCGCGCACGCCTGAAAGCCTCGTTGGCCAGCCGGTCGAGGTTCTCGTTGGCGATGCCGAGGCCGCGCTGTCTGACGCGCCGCACTCCATCGACCTCACCTACCGCACGCCGCGCCACAATCACAACGCGATCGAGCCGCACGCGGTGACGCTCGGGTGGGACGGGGACGAACTCATCGTCCACGACGCCAGCCAAGGCGTGGCACTGCACGCTTGGACGTTCGCGCAGGTCTTTGAGATCGACGAGCGCCAGGTTCATCTCACCTCGCCCTACGTCGGCGGCGGATTCGGCGGCAAGACGTTGTGGTCGCACCATCTGCTGGGAGCGGCCGCGTCGAAGCTCGTTGGGCGTCCGGTGCGGGTCACGCTCTCGCGCGAAGGCGTCTATCGGCTGGTCGGCGGGCGGACGAACACCGAACAGCGAGTAGCGATCGGCGCCGATAACGCTGGCCGCTTCACGGCGCTGATCCACACCGGCCTCTCCGCGATGACCGCCCACAACGCGCAGGCCGAGCAGTTCACGTTTCCCGCGCGGCACATGTACGCGACCGAGACCCTGAGAACCGACCAGCAGGTCGTCGACATGGACATGCTCGCCAATTCGTTCATGCGCGCGCCGGGGGAGTCGGTCGGCACGTTCGCGCTGGAGTCCGCGATCGACGAGCTCGCGATCGAGCTCGATCTGGACCCGATCGAGCTGCGGATCCGCAACGAGCCGGACCAGGACCCGAGCTCAGGCCTGACATTCTCCGCCCGTCACCTCGTCGACGCCTGGCGTGCAGGCGCCGAGCGTTTCGGCTGGAAGCGAGTCGCGCCGGGCACGCGCCGGGACGGCGAATGGCTGATCGGCACCGGCTGCGCGAGTGCGACCTACCCCTACGCGCGCTTTCCTGGTGGCAGCGCGCGGATCCGGCTCGATAAGACGGGCCACGCGACGGTCGAGGTGCCGGCCAACGACATGGGGATGGGGACCTCGACAACCCAGACGATCATCACCGCCGAGCGGCTCGGCCTGCCATTGGAGCGGGTGACCGTCGCCCACGGTGACTCCGCGTTCCCCGGCAGCATGATCGCCGGGGGCTCTTCGCAGACGGCCTCGATCGCAGGCGCGGTGATCGCCGCCCACCGCGCGCTCGTCGAGCAGCTCCTTGCGCTCGCCGACGACGAATCGCCGCTGGCCGGGCTGACCGCCGACGAGGTCGGCGGGCGCGATGAGGGACTGTGCGAGCTCGCCGACCCGAGCCGCTGGCAGAGTTACGCAAAGATCCTGGAAGGCGGGGGCCGTGACGAGCTGACCGTGGTCGCCTCCGCCTCCGCTCCGGAAGAGGCGCAGACGTACTCGATGCACTCCTTCGGCGCGGTCTTCTGCGAGATCCGCGTCAACACGGTCACCGGCGAGACCCGTGTTGACCGCGTGCTCGGCTCCTATGACTGCGGCCGCATCATCAATCCCAAGACCGCTGCGAGCCAGTTCCGCGGCGGGATCATCATGGGCATCGGCCTCGCACTCATGGAGGACACCGAATTCGACGAGCGGACCGCGCGGATCATGAACCCAAGCCTCGCGGAGTACCACGTGCCCGTCCACATGGACGTGCCGCGGATCGAGGTGATGTGGACCGATATCCCCGACCCATACGCCCCGGCGGGCGCGCGCGGAATCGGCGAGATCGGGATCACCGGCGTGGCAGCAGCGATCGCCAACGCGATCTACAACGCGACCGGCCGCCGCGTGCGCGACCTCCCGATCACCCTCGACAAGCTGCTCTGAGGGCCATCACCGCCAGCGCGCGGCGCCCGGTCGTCACGCACCGAATCCTCGTAGAGTCAACCCGCGACTCGCCTTCGCGTTTGCCCGGCCCGCATGATTGGCGTTGGTTGGTCGACTCACTCGGTACGGCGCGCAGCCCGGGGGGTCCGTCTCAGTTCCCCCGGGCTGTCCTGCGCTTTACGGTGTGACGCTTGTGGCTGGCGTGCAGATCACGTAGACATGGAATGTCGCGGCGGCGGTGCCCGTGTTGTTCATGAACGCGTCCCATCCGTCGGCATGCCCAGTTGCGGAGTCGAACAGGGGGAATGACGCGTTGGCGCTCTGAGTTATCGTGCTGCCCGAGATTCCGCCGCCGGTCGCAAATTCACCGGCCGGGCAGGAGACGGTTCCTCCGGTTTGGGTTGCCGCTGGGTTCGGGATCGCCGGTGAGACAACTGTGTCGAGCTTGACTGGTCCAGCGGGGCCGGTCGCCCCGGTCGCGCCTCGTGGTCCGACCTTGCTCCAGCTGATCTTTCGGTCGCCGTGCTGGCACTTGGACTTGATGTAGAGATCGCCGTTGGCTCTGTGGACGCAGGCATTGACGGTGCCGCCGCCGCCTGCCGCGATCGCGTATCCACCGCCGCCGATCAGCAGTCCGGCGATTCCTGCAGCGATCGCAGGAGTGGCGCGGAAGGCCGATATTCGTTTCATGTAACCCCCCTCGGTTGTTGAGACGGCGCGATAATCGCGACCGCAGTGACGACCAACGCGGCTGCACTGGCCGTGCGGGCCAGACCCCAGAGCAGATGCGCCGGTCGCCGCCTTACTCCGGGCAACGTAGGCGTCTGCGGTCACCGTTTCATCCGTGCCGGACTACGGGAGTTGCGGCCAGCCGACTACGGGGACTCGGCCAGCAGGCGCTGCAGCTTGGCCTCCGCGAGCACCAGCGCGCTGGCGACGGCCTCGGGCGGTATTCCCAGCTGTCGCCCGATCTCGGCCGGTTCCAGCCCGGCGTCGCGCAGGCGCAGCGCTGCGGCGTATGTGTCGGGAAGCAGCTGCAAGGCGTCGGCGCGATCCACGGCTGCCTACGCTACGCCCGGGCTCCCGCGCCGGCATCAGTACCGCGGCACCGAACTTGCATAGACGACGCTACGCAGGCGCAGCATGATCCGGCGCGTGCTGGGCGCCGGTCGCCATCAGGTCCGCCAGCTCCCGGCGGTCGCTGACGCCGAGCTTGCGGTAGGTCTGCGCGAGGTGGGACTCGACCGTCCGTACCGACAACACCAACCGCTGCGCGATCTCACGGTTCGGGATCCCGTGCGCGGCCAGCAGGGCGACGTCGCGCTCCCGGCGCGTCAGCGAGGCGCCCGCCTCGACGCCGGTAAGCGCGGGCGTCCGTGCGCCCTCGCAGCGGGCCAGCAGCGCGGCGGCCCGGGCGCCGGCGGCACGAGCGCTGGCGGCTTGGCCGATCGCCCGGAGCCCGACAGCAGCCGCCGTGAACGCCTCGGCGGCCAGCAGCCAGCAGCCGAGCGCCTCAAAGCCCTCGCCGGCCGCCCGCAGGCTCGACACGTCGTCGTCGGCGAGCCCGCGGGCGTGGGTCGCGCACAGCGGCAGGATCGGAGCGTCGGTCACCGCCGCGAGCTCGGAGAGTCGGTCGGCGATGCCCTCCGGTCGCCCCAGGCGAGCGACCGCGTGGAACGCGCGGGCGGCCTCGGTCGGTCGGCCCGCGTCGGCGTGTCGATCCGCGAGCTGTAACGCGGTCGTCCGCGCCCCATCCATGTCGCCCTCCGCGACCAGAACCCAGACGCGCGCGATCCCCAGCTCCGAATCCATCAGCTGCACCTGGGCGGGCCGGGCCCGCTCGGCCAGCTCAAGCGCCTGCCGCGCGCCGCTCCCGTCGCCGCCGAGCGCGAGCGCGCGGGCCAGGAACGCCAGCGACCACGACACGTACATCGGCATCGCGAGGCGCTCGAACACGGCCAGTCCGTCGCGCAGGGATCCGATCGCGGCGTCGATTCGCCCCGCGTCGGTGAGCGCGCCGCCCAGGCAGAAGGCGAACATCGCGGTCGGCTCCAGCTCGCCGGCTGCGGTCGCGGCGGCCAGTTCGCGCTCGCAGTAGGTCACGTCGTCGTTCAGTCGCCCCGCCGACCAGAGCGCGTAGGCACGGGTCGAGCGTAGCGCCAGCTCGACGGTCGGCAGCGCCTCACGCCGATTCGCCCCCGCCTGCGCAGCACCGTCCAGCAGCGCCAGCGCCTCGCTGATCCGGCCGTTCTGGACGTACATCGGGGCGACCGCGAACGCCACCAGCAGACGCATCCGCTCCCCGCGTCCGGCGATTCGCCGCCACTCCGCCTCCGAGACGAGGATCCGGTCGCCACTCAGCCATCGCCATACGCCCTCGAGCACCTGAAGCTCGTCTCGCAGCCTGCCCGGGACCAGCTCCGACGCCACCCGGCTGACCAGGTCGGCGGCGTCGGCCGCACGGCCGCCGTTGAGGAACATCATCTCGCTCCATTGCGCAGCGACGGCGGCGCGCTGAGCGTCGAGGTCGGCGTCGCGTTCCAGCCGCGTGAACAGCTCTCCGGCCGCCTGCAGTTCACCCTGTGCGCCGAGCGCCGTCGCCAGTTCCAGCTCGGCCTCAAAGCCACCACTGGTGGCGAGTGCGGCCCGCGCAAACCGCTCGGCCAGCTGCGGATCGAACCCGGCGAGCGCGCGCCGGGCGGCCGCCAGCAGCAGCTCCGGATCGCCTCCGCCGCCGCACTCAAGCCGCCAGCCCGCGGCGCGCAGCAGCTCGGGTCCGCCCGCCATCCCGTGGGCGTCGGCCGCGTCCGCGAGCCGCCCGCACACCTGGATCCGGCGCGCGTCGACCATCTGTGATCGCAGCACCTCGCCGAACAGCGGATGCGACAGCGCCAACACCGACCGGCCGTTCTCCGCGCGTTCCTCGACCAGCCCCCGGCGTGTCAGCCGCGAGCGCGCGGAGCGATCCACGAGCCCATCCAGCAGCGACGTGTCAGCGCGGTCAGCGACCGCCACGACCTCCAACGCCGCCCGATCCTCGGGATCCAGCTCGGACAGTCGGGCGTCGATCAGGTCCCAGATTCGTCCGGTCGCGGGCAGCCCGCCGCGCCAGCGCCAGACATCTCCGTCGAGCGCCAACCGGCCGGCGGCGACGGAGGCCCGCAGCAGCTCGCGGCAAAACAGCGCGTTGCCGCGCGTCTGCTCCCAGATCCGAGCGACCGCGAGCGGGTCGACTCGGCCATTGACCAGCTCGGCCACCAATTCGCCGAGCGCGACCCGATCGAGCGGCTGCAGATCCACGCACTCCAACCAGCCGTCCTTCCACAGCGCCACGATCGCGTCCGGGGCGAGCTCGCCGGAGCGGACCGTGACCACCAGGCGCAGCGCATGCGTCATCGCCAACTGCTGCACCAGCACGGCCGACGCATCATCCAGTAGATGGGCGTCGTCGACGACCAGTAACCCGGCATCGGACGCCGCATCCAGCACCGCGCGCCGGGCAAGCATGCTCATCGCCAGCCGATCACGCAGGGGAGCGTCAAGCGCCGGCAGCAGGTGCGCGAACGCCCCGAACGGCACCCCGCCAGCCGAGCGCGTCCCCGACACCCAGACGCTCGTCCCCCGACGAGCGCTCGCCGGCGATTCCGTCAGCTCCCGGGCCAGCCGCGTCTTCCCGACGCCGCCCGCCCCCAAGACCACGACGCCCGCCCGCGCGCCGCGCAGCGCCCGTTGTACGAAGCCCAGCTCCTCCGCCCTCCCGACAAGCGTGACCGAGTCCATCATCCAGCCTCCACAGGTGCCCCCACCAGCGCATCGTACGCCCATGGCGGCCGACTGATCCCGTGGCACTCGTAGATCCAGGCTCCCGTCATCCCACGATCGCTGCCATCCACAGCCACGCTCAGCGGTGATGTCCGTGGGGAGTGTCCGACCAAATTGTCCAGGCGACCTGCCGGCTGGTTCGTGGCCGCAGACGTCGCAACGCGGCGGTTCGCGCCGGCAGAGAATGCAAGATCGAGGTGATCGAGAGCTGGGATGAGCTGCCCGGGCGGGCTGCGTCTCGGCCTCTCGGCCGGGCCACATCGGTCGTGCTCGGCTGGCCGCCTTCAGGATGAAGATCAGCACTGATGGTCGCCGTGGTGAACTCGATCTGCGCGTTGGGCCACTCGCACGCAAACAGCAACTCCCCAGACGGTGGCAACGGCCACAGCCAGTACTGCTGGCGCCAAGAACGACGACTCCCACCGCCACTTCGCGCTCTCAGGACTAGCCCGTCCGGCGGTGGTTGAGACCGATCGGCCGCCGCTGCGACACCGCCCCCCACGCGTCGTGATGCCCCACCCACGGGTGAGAGTTTTCGACGCCGCGGGCCGTGGCCTTGCGGGCGTCTGAGAACTGGACACCGCATCGCCACGTCCCCGGCCCTGTCTCAACGCCCTCCCGGGCGGGACATCGGCCGCAAATCAGGACGCTGAACGTCATGCCCTCTGGGTAGACCTCCGCTGCGGCGATCCAGATGAGATGGCCATCGGTGTGCACCAGCGGCAGCTCCAGGGCAACGATCCCGGGCAGCACGTCTTCGGGGGGCCGAACCACGGCGAAGTCCGGGGGCGGGTGGCTGCGGCGGCTCCTCGGGGAGAGTTTCAAAAAACGGCATTGAGCGAGCGCCATCTCGCGTGAGGCCTTCAGCAAGCGATCGCGTTGGCTCGTCCCGAGCTCGGTCGAGCCGAAGGAGAAGTACCAGGCGCCGCGTCGGCGCTCGTCCCGATCCGATGGTTGGAGGAGCGGCGGTTCGCTCGTGCTGCGAACCGCGGCCGGAGGTGCGGCAGCACCGCGGATAGCCGATCGGTCTGCCCCGCCTCGCTAGCGTCTGATCCATGAGCGACGCGGCCGCCACGATCTACACCTGGGGTGGTGGGCGTGAAGCGTTTGCGCGCTGGCTGAACCGGTTCTATGACCTCTTCGAGCGGTTGATGTTCGTGACCTTGCTGAGCCGAGCGGCTGACGACGCCGGGCTGCCAGCCGATCCGGAGTTCCGCGCGGCGATCATGGGCTACGCGGAATGGGGGACGCGGTTGGCGGTCCATAACTCACAGCCGGGGGCGCAGACGGTTGCGCATGCCCCGGTGCCGCGATGGGGGTGGGGGGTCGCGCCGCCCTACGAGCCCGGCTGAGAATAGCGACCGCCTGACGCCCGCTCCCACACGGCGTGCCTTTCGTCGATCTTGCGTCACGCGGGGCCTCTTCACGGCTGTCGTCTCGGAAAGCCGCGGGTATCACGCGAGTAATCAGCCAGGGATGGATGGCGTTCGGGCTGGGGTGGGGCTAGGCTGCCCGTGTGCCTTGGGAATGGCCCGTCGGCGCGGCCTGCGCATTCGTGCTCGCGCTGGTCACGACACCGGCCGGCGTGTCCGGCGCGGTCCTGCTGCTGCCGATTCAGCTCAGCCTCCTGCACGTCCCCAGCCCGGCGGTCACCCCGACCAACCTGTTGTTCAACGTCGCGGCGGTCCCGGGCGGGTTGCTGCGCTTCTGGCATGAGCGACGGCTCCTGAACCAGCTGACATGGCTGCTGGTCTCAGGAACGCTCCCGGGGGTGATCGCTGGGGCGATCATCCGCGTTCAGCTGCTGTCCGGCGGTCGCGCGTTTCAGCTGGTCGCCGCCGGCGTGTTGCTGCCGCTCGGGCTCTGGCTCGCGCTGGGTAGCCAACGGCTCGCGCCCGCGGCTCCGGAGTCGACCCGCCGGGGACGATGCGGGATCTGGCTGTTGTCGCTGCTGGTCGGGACCGTCGGCGGGATCTACGGGATCGGCGGCGGGTCGATCCTCGCGCCGATCCTGCTCGCGCTGGGCTACTCGGCTTATGAGGTCGCGCCAGCGACGCTCACCGCGACGTTTTTGACGTCGATCGGCGGGATCGTCACCTACCAGGTGCTGCAGGCCACCAGCGGTGGCGCGATCGCGCCGGACTGGGCACTGGGGGTGTTTCTGGGTGCCGGCGGCTTTGCTGGCAGCTACCTTGGCGCCCGGCTGCAGCGCCACCTTCCCGAACGCACGCTGCGGCGCCTACTCGGACTGATCGCGTGCGTCGTCGCGGTCCGCTACGTCCAGATCAGCATCCAACCCTCACCGAGCGCCCGGCCCACACACGCCACAACCGCCTGACGACAGCATCATCAGGCCAGGTCGGCAGCTTGACCGGAAGCTCGTCTGCCCGGTAACCGATGAGGTTTCGTCCGTACCAGATACCAGCGGGTCGCGCCCCGCTCCCCGTCACGCCGCACTCGCCCGTCGGCTTCAAGCTGCTTGAGGGTGGCCAGCACCAGACCCCCGGGCGCGCCGGTCAGCGCGTCGAGTTCAACGCGCGCGATTCCCTCGGTCGGGATCAGCTGGAGCAGCTGCTCCGGCGTCACGATGCGTGCCACTCGGCGATCACTGCGGTCTGCAGACCGGCGGCGTGTTAGCCGTGAGCGAGGGTCATCGCGCTCGAGCTCGGCAATCGCCGCGCGTAGGCGCCGGACGTCCTCCTCAGCTTCGACCAGCCGCTGTTTCAGCAGGTCAAGGATCTCTTCGGCCCGCCGCCGCTTGAGCAGCTCAAGCATCTCCATCGCCGAGCCAGCCTATAGACCGCCCAAAGGCTGTCCCCGACTTAATCCGGGACGGGTGTTGCCCCATCGCTCGGGGTGTGCGACCGTTCGCCGATGGCGACCCGGGGGTTCTTCGGCCGACAGCGCGCACCATCGGCGATGGCCGAACGTCTGCCGCCTGGGCAGTACCTAGAGAAGGGCTTCCCAGTACTCACCGCGGGCCCCACCCCGCGCATAGGCACGAATGAGTGGAGCTTCACGCTTGAGGGGCTCGTAACCGAGCCCCGAACCTGGAATTGGGAGCAAGCGCACGGGCTGCCGGGTTCCACATTCGAGGGCGACATCCACTGCGTCACGCGCTGGTCAAAACTCGGCACGAGCTTCGCCGGGGTGTCGGTGGATACGCTGCTGGACCTGGTCGACGTTGCGCAGACGGCCACCCATGTTCTGGCGTTCTGTTACGGCGGGTATACGACCAACCTGCCGTTGGCTGACGTCCGCGGCGGGCAGGCGTGGATCGTATGGGAGCACGAGGGCGGTCCGCTGCCGACCGAGCACGGCGGCCCTGCTCGCCTGCTGGTTCCCCACCTGTATTTCTGGAAATCCGCGAAATGGATCCAGGGGCTGCGGCTGTTGGATCACGACGAGCCGGGGTTCTGGGAGCAGTACGGCTACCACGATTACGGCGACCCGTGGAAGGAACAGCGCTTTCAAGGCGACTGACGACCATGAGTATCGCCCCTGCCCCCGCCGCCGCAAAGCCCGTTCCGTGGCAGAACGGCACGGTGATATCGATCCAGACAGAGACCCCGCGCGCGAAGTCGTTTCGCCTGCGACTGCCCGATTGGCGCGCCCATCTCCCCGGCCAGTACTACACGGTCCGGCTCACCGCCCCTGACGGGTATCAGGCGATCCGGTCCTACTCGGTCGCCTCCAGTCCGCTGGACGAGGGCGAGATCGAGCTGACCGTTGACTGCCTGACCGACGGCGAGGTCTCACCGTTCCTGCACGATGTCGTAGAGGTCGGTGATGAGCTTGAGGTGCGAGGTCCGCTGACGGAGTACTTCACCTGGCAGGGCAGCTCGCCGCTATTGCTGGTCGGCGGCGGCTCCGGGGTCGTTCCGCTGATGTCGATGCTGCGCCACCGCCGCCGGGCGCTGCCCGAGGTTCCAGTGCGTTTGCTGTACTCGGTGCGCTCGCCCGACGATGTCTT
>Ga0302324_100002824_pt1 | contig 39612 bp, 24 predicted proteins | sample Palsa_T0_1_FD_201949 | JGI IMG/M metagenome (GOLD analysis project Ga0302324, IMG submission 201949) | Peat permafrost microbial communities from Stordalen Mire near Abisko, Sweden - Palsa_T0_1 | ecosystem: Environmental > Terrestrial > Soil > Palsa > Peat permafrost | place: Sweden: Abisko...
GTGCAGCACCACGTTGCAGTCGGTGCTCTCGATCGCCATACCTTGCCGTCCAACCCGGGAAAACGCCAGCAGATCCTGCACCAGCTTCTGCATGCGGCGCGCTCCATCCTCCGCATAGTGAATGTATTTGTCTGCGTTCGCATCCAGTTTCCCTTGGTAACGCTCGGCAAGGAGCTCCGTATAGGTTGCCACCATGCGGAGAGGTTCCTGCAGATCGTGCGAGGCGACGTAGGCAAATTGTTCCAGGTCACGATTCGAGCGGGCCAACTCCTCCTGCGCTTGCCGGTTCTCCTGCCGCAATGCCCGCTCGCGCACGGCTCGCCGCACCGACTCCGGCAGTCGCGCCAAATGATCTTTCAGAACATAATCGGCGGCGCCCTGCTTGATGCATTCCACCGCCGTCAGCTCGCCCAGCGCGCCCGATACCAGGATCACGGGAACATCCTGTCCCTCCCGGCGCAGCAGTTCGACCGATTCCATTCCATTCCAGTTGGGCAGCTTGTAATCCGCCAGAATCACGTCGTAGCAGTGCTTCCTCACCAACTCGGTGAATTCCTCTTCCGTCTGTGCCAGGTCTGCGTTGGCCTCAAAGCCTGCCTGGCGCAGCGCCCGCAGCGTCAACTCCGCGTCCGCCGGCTCATCCTCAACCAACAAGACCTGCAGCTTACTGCTGGCTTGGGCCGCGACATGGGCCGCGTCTTTTTCTTCGGTCACGAGGGTTGTCGTAAAGGACCTCTCATTCCGTCAGACCACGCAGTCGGGCTTGCTCGATATCGAGCCATTCGATCGAGGCAGGGATGTGCAAGATCCCGACACAAGCCCAGCCTCGTGACCATTGAATCGCCTGCACAGGTTATCGGCTCGCCTTATTCGGACTTGAGTGGAAAGCGGCCGCGCCGGCACTCGGACGGCCAAGTTACCGACTGACCCAGCGCCGCCCGTCCCGGCGTTTTTGGGCCTTGTCCTTCCGTGTGTCAGCCCCACGCGCAGCCCCCTGCTATACCCGTAACCTCAACCGGGGCATGGGATTGGACGGTACCGCGCGGAAGAAATCAAACTTTCAATCCGCCGATTAAGAGCAGGCGAATCCGCGGCGGTATTCCTCGTTTGTCCGCAGGGAGTCGTCCGAGGGCAGGCGATAACAAACTGCGTTCGGCGAAGGCTCAGGCTCCTGCCGTGGCTGCATCGCCTCGCGACCCAGCCCGTTCGCTGCCGCCCAGGGTGAAATAAAATGTCGCACCTTGATTGAGTTCTGCTTCCGCCCAAATCCGTCCACCATGTTTCTGCACGATACGACGGGCTGTCGCCAAACCCACGCCGGCGCCTTCAAACTCCTCTTCCCGGTGAAGGCGCTGGAACACCCCGAACAGCTTGTCGGCATATTTCATGTTGAAACCGACGCCGTTATCGCGCACGAAGATGGCTGCTTGCCCGTTCCGCTCTGTCTGTCCGATCTCGATGACCGCGTGTGGCCGGGGACGAGAATACTTGATCGCGTTGGAAATCAAGTTTCGAAAAACTTGCCCAATCAATACCCGGTCGCACTCCATGGCAGGCAGGCTGCCGATTTTCCACTCCACGTCGCGCCCTTGAGTCTCCGCTTTCACGATGGAGATGATTTCTTCCACGATCGCGTTCAATCCGCAGACTTGCAGGTGCAAAGATCGCTGTCCGGTCCGTGCCAGGCTCAACAACTCGTCCACCAACAAGCCCATGCGGCGTGTGCCGTCCTGAATGCGCTGCAGATAGTGCAGGGCCGGAGGATCAAGGGCTGTCCCGAATTCTTCCACGAAGAGCCCCGCGAATCCCAGGATGTGGCGCAACGGAGCACGCAGATCGTGCGCGACAGAATAGGTAAACGCCTCCAGTTCGTGCTGGGCGATCTTCAGTTGCGCGGTACGTTCGGCGATTCGCTCTTCGAGGCTTTCATTGAGTTTGCGGATCTCCAGTTCGTGGGCCTCCCAGGCCAGTCGCGAGTTCTCCAACTCCACCGCTTGCCGGGCCAACTGCTCCTCGATCCGTTTTCGCCCGCTGATGTCGCGCGCAATTTTCGACGCGCCAATGATTAGGCCGTTGCCGTCTCGGATCGGCGAAATGGTCACGGAAACGTCGACTCTTGTGCCATCCTTCCGGACGCGGATGGTTTCAAAGTGCTCCACGCTCTCGCCGCGCCGAATGCGGGTCAGAATTTCGGACTCCTCATCCGCACGGTCGGGCGGAAACAGCATGAGCATCGGTTGGGCCATCGCCTCCCCTGCGGAATAGCCGAATATCTTCTCGGCGCCGCGATTCCACGCGTTGACGGCCCCACTCAGATCCTCGCTGATAATCGCATCGTCGCACGAGTCCACCACCGCGGCCAGGTGTTCGCGCACTGCTTCCGCCCGAACACACAACCGTTTGGCAAGGCCAGCCTCGGGCGGGTGGTTCACGCCACGCCCTCCTTGCGAAACCGAGCCGGCAGCGGAGAGCGACCATGGCCAAGAGTCCCTGTCTCCAGATCGGCCAGACCGAAAAAGCCGAACGCCGGAGAACGCTGAAGGATAGGGGCCGGCGAGATTCGATGAAAGCAAGCTCTTGTTTCCGCCTGCGGGCACCGCTGATTCGTGCGATGACTCGTGCAATTTTCCTTCTTGGAGAAAGCGATCTGCATAAAACTGTTCTAATGTCGGGCTTACTGAGGACACTCAATTCGGGTATCGGCAGGGCCGCAGTCGAGCTTGAGAAATCTTTCTATTAAGAACCGCGCCCAGCCGAGAACTGCGCGGGCCATGCACAGCGAGCGGGTGAGCTTGGGGAAGGGATTTCGGGCGGCAGCCTGTGACCAAACGTCAGATGAACGTCAGATGAATTTGTCTCGACCAGAAGGCGAAGCCCGAAGGGCTGGCAACACCAATCGCCAGGTCGAGAGTGGTGAGCGCGGAAGGAATCGAATCCGCGATGAACCAGCAAACCAAGCACCGAACCGAGTTCTGAACACTCCCGAGGGCTCGGTCGAGGGCGGTAGCCGTAGTGCCGGAATCGAGGGCGGCCGCTTGCCCTTGCGATACCATTCTCGCGGAGCCGACGCAATCTGCAGTTTCTCTTGGCCGTGCAGCCTTTCTTTTTTCGCAAAGTGGGTATCTCGCGACCTCACTGCAGATTCACCACAAACACATCCCCGCGGCAATTGGGTGGCCCCCCAATGTTCGTCCACGTCACCGTCCCATCCGTCGTTGTCCCGCCCACGGTCTGATTGAACATCGGCGGTGTCGTCGTGCCGCTCGTTCCCGGCGTCGTCGCCTGGTACGAATAGTTCCCCGCATTGTTCGCGGCCACTGGATGAATCGCCAGAATGTTCGTCGCCCCGTACACCGTGCTCGCCTGCCACTTCCCCCCGTTCGGAATGCACGCCGCCGTCCCGCTCGTCGATCCCAGCGTGTTCATCCAGTCCGAAGTGAACGAAAAATATCTTCCAGTTTGCGATTCGCTCCCCACCGCAATCTCAACGCTGAAGTTCGCGCTGATCCCCGTATTGAAGGTGTGCGCGAATCGCCACGGATTTCCCAATCCCGACGGGCTGATGCCGATCACTTCGTTCTGCCATCCCGTCGTGATCACTTGTCCCTTCGTTGTGTAAGTGCTCGCGATGAACGGATTCCCATCGTTCAGCGTGTTCCATCCTGCATGCCAGTCCGTGTTCGGCGGGTACCCCGCCGTCGGATCCGCCGGCACCACTCCGGCCGGACTGCCCGGCGCTGCATAGGGCCGCACGTCCCAGTAGTTCAGAACATCGTTGCCCGCGTTGTTGGCCCACGTCGTTAGTCCTTCGGTCCAGTGCCCGCTGCATTCCGATGTGCACAACGGACCGAAGCTCAGCCCGTTGTACTGCCACGCAAACGCCGCCTGGCTCGAACTGCCGCAGGGCGCCGCATAATCGACAATGATCGCTCCATCTGCACCGCCCGCCTTGAACAGCTTTACGTTGTGCAACAATCCGCCCGCGCATCCTCCGCCCCCGGTCACCGCTCCCGTCGGCCCCCAATCCCCAGCCACCGTCTGGGTGCTGAGATTCAATACTCTGCACCCCGAACCTCTCCGCCATATCGCAACATAAATCGCGCCCGCTCCACCCTGCCCGCCATTATTTGAGAATCCAAATCCAAAATCCGTGTCCGTCTGATCGCTTTCGCCGTTGCTTGTCCACGTAACCGTAAAGCCCGGTCCCAGACAATTCGCCGAACTCGAGTAATCAAAATCCAGCACAAATGAAGGAACCACGTTCTGGTTCGTGAAGTCCCAATGCCCCAATTGCGTCCCCGGCCCGGACGCCGTCCCAGCTTGCCCGTTCCCCAGGTTGTAAAGAAACGCCGGCGGATTGGAGCAGTTACGGCCCCAGAACGTCGCGTTGGTTAGAAAGAATCCTCCGTGCCCGGAGTAACGCGGGTCGCTCGCGTACATCGGAGAAATCGAGGTCCCCGTAAAGTTCACCGGAAATGATCGTCCTCCCGTGTCAGCCACGGTCATCATCGTGTCGTTGCAGTTCCACAGGTTCTCATCCCCCGATCCCGATCCCGTAGTCACCATTGCGAAGTCAGGATGCGCCGGATCAAACCCGGCTTGCGTCAACCGGCACACCGGATTGTGAAAATCCGGATCGTCGACGCAAGTCCCCGCTCCCGTCAAATTACCGCAACTCGCCAGATTTCCCGCGGTGCACGCGTTCGGCCCCATCTGCGGCGGCACCGCCTCAATCGGAACCGTCGCCAGGCTCGTGCCCGAGCAGATATATTCCGGAGGACCGCAGGGACGAAGTTCGATCGCTCCGGCAGCACAACTTGCTTTCGTGGGCGGGTTGACCGTATTGCTCACTGAACTGGCGGAGGATGCAGTATTGTCGCTAAGGGCTGAGCTGGACAAAACATTGCTGAGCTGCCCTCGCAGGTTTCCCGCATTCGCTGCATAGGTCTCGACTTGCGGGTTCGCGAATCCGGCGACCACCAAATCATTGTCGTCCTCCGTTGTCAGCGAGATGGTGCATGTAGAGCTTGACTTGCTGTTGCCGCCACTCGCCATCGTGCCCAGCTCAGCCCCCGCGTAGTTGGCCGCTACCCACTGAAATCGAACTTTAGCAGTGTCTGATCGAGCCACCGTAACGCTGCATGTTCCTCCCGTGGCATGGGAGGCCGTCCATGCGTCGATTTGCATGACAGTCCCTTGCGTATAGGACGCAGAAGGCTCGTGTGTCCACGCGTCATCGCAAGTGTCGCTCACCGTATAGGTGAATCCTGAACTCCGTTCAGAGGCGTACAGAACGACGGTATCCCCGCTCGTGAACGTCATCGATGCCGAGCACGAAAGCGTAGTCAGGCTCGACTGGGTACAGCTCTGAAACGCTGGCCCGCGGCTGACCGACGGGGTTAAAGTGCCATTGTTCCCACAGAGGGTTGCCCTTCCCGGGGCACTCGTTGTACCCCCTGGACACGGCGCCGGGATGTCAGAGTCCACCCGGATTACGCCCGCATTCCCCTCGACCTGTACGGGCGATTGCAAAGTGGTCTGCGCAGATGCAGCAGAAATCATAGCGATGGCAACCAGAATGAACAGACCTCGCATGTCCTACTCCTTCGAACTGACAGTTAGCTGGTCGCCGACGGGAGCGGTCGCGACCAGAAACGCCGAAGAAGGAGCACATCGACTGCCTACTAACCTACGACTGAGCCCTTCGTGCGCGGGATCTGGGAAGAATGCGGTATGAGTACAACTTTCTCCCTAATGGCTTACGACAAGGAAGCTTCGCAAGATGGCTCAGAAGCTCAACGAGCCACGTTAAGCAAGGAGTTCATTTAGAGAAGGCTAACTCAGCAATAGAGGGAGGCGACGACTCGCACGTATGACCACGTGGAATCCGACGCGTTGCGGGCGCATTGAACGAGGCGGCAAACCAGTTGCTATGAAAATTGCCATGAAAATCGATTACTGCCGATCAACTTCGGCAAGACATTGGCAAGGAAGGATATGGTGAGCGCGGTAGGAATCGAACCTACAACCTACTGATTAAGAGTCAGTTGCTCTGCCAATTGAGCTACGCGCCCACGGTGGGGGTTTTGGCTGGTAGACGAACGAAAATTATAGCATCCGGCAGCAGCTTCTCGCCGGAAGCACCGCATGGGATCATGCATTCTGCGTGGCAAGTTTGCAGAACGTCGGAAGGACAAGCCGCGCGCCGCGCAGGCATTCGGTGCGGGCGGCGCCAGAGCAGTGGCGGGAACGTTCGTCAGGATCGCTGGCGAACTTCCGCAGCCATGCCTCTGGCCTCGCTGGCCACCGGACGCCGCGGCGGCAACTGGTCGGCTCCGATCGCCGGACGATGCTCGACCGTGCCGATCACGGGCGCTTCATCCATGCCATCAGCGTACGCCATCGACGCGAACCGCTGCTGGCAGCACATGCGATCGATCATGCGCTGCTGCCGTCCATTGAGCACGGCGTGTGGAAGAATGGGAAAGTTGCGGAACATCCAGAGCAGATAAACGCGCTGGAGAAATGAAGGCATTACGTAACGCGGACCAATGGGGGTCTGCACTTGCACAACCCCGGCCGCGAGCTTCTCAATCAACATACTTGGGCCCCACCTGGTTTCTGAAATTGGCCAGAGCAATTCTAGGGCCGCCATTATTGCACCACGCCCAATGCAATGGGAAGCGTTTTTTTACAATTTTGCGGACATTTTCACTGCACCGTAGATTTGGCTTCCGCCCGGTAGCGCTGTTTTCGGGAAAAATCTTCCGGCGGCTTTCCTTGAACGGACGGAGGAAACGGCACCGACCGCAGGTTACACTGCAGCCTCGGGCAGGATGTCCATGCGGCGGATCTGCGCCGCCACACCGAATTCTGATCCTTCCTCTTCAACCCTCACGATGGTGGCCTGGCAGCACACCCAGCACTTTTCGCCGGATGTGAGTTCGGGGGGAAGAATCAGCACCAATTCCACTTCGGCCCCCTTTTCCATGCGGGACTTACTATAGAGGAAGACTCCGTTGGCGCTGACATCGCGGGTCTGCGCGGTTTGCGGGGCTTGTGGGGCTTGGTCCGCGCGGTGAACCGGGCGCACCCGCGTGGCAACCCGGGTGGGGATTCGTCTTCCGGAGCGGCGCTCGGTGTCAGCTTTCATCGGGCGATGAGATCACCCACTGTACACCAACGCCGTGACTTGGGCGAGGAGTTCCGGGCTTTCGAGAAAGCCCGGAGCCAGAATGGGACTAGCTGGTAGGCTTTCGGGCGCGGGCTGCCGGGACGACCAGGGCCTGTTCCATGGTCGGTTCGTTTGTGCCGCGGAGCCGGACTTCCACTTCGTGCAGCTTGTCGGGCTGGTAGGTCTGGTAGTAGGCCTGCACCAGCAATTCCAGGGTGAAGGGATTGCTCTGATCCTCTTCCAGCTGCGCGATGGCGTCCTCGTATTTCTTCTGATCCATGTCCTTCTGGTTCATGAGCAGCGCTCCTGCCGCGCCGTGGTACGAACTCTGAATCACGCGGTTACGGCTGCCGTTGGCCAGGGCCTCGAGCTGGTGCAGGGTCTGGTCGGCCAAGGGCTGGTTGCCGGCGTGGGAGGCGCGCACAGCGCGCACGCGCAGGACGCGCGACAGCTCCTCGTCGCGATCCGACGCGGAGATGGTCGAGCGATGGCTGAGCGATTCCTCAGACAGCTTCAGGTGCCTCAGGGAAATATTGTCGTCCGCCTGATATTCCGCCATGCGGCACAGCGCCTGCGCTTCCTGCAAGTCTTGATCTTTGGCATGTGCGGTCAGAGCGATCTCCTGATACTCCTTGTCGGCCTCGGCGTAGTTGCCGTCGCGGACGAAGGTCATCGCCTTCTGCATGCTGTAGGTCAGGCGGTCGGCCTCATTGTGGGCGAAGCGAATGGCCTTGTCGTATTCCACGCGGGCCTGTTCCTGATTGCCCATGAGGGCGTAAGTATCGGCGAGGCCGACTTGCGAGGTCACGAAATCCGGGTCAATCTTGAGCGCGGCGCGGTAGTGGATGAGCGAGCCTTCGAAGTCGCCTGCCATGCGCAGCAACTCGCCAAAAGAGTCCTGCGGATTCGGTTCCTGCGGAAGCAGGGCAACATAGCGGTCCATCGCGGCCAGAGCTTTGTCGAACTTGCGGTCGCGGGCGTCAACATAGGCAAGATCGTTCAGCGCAGGTGGGAAATTCTTGTCAATGACGAGGACCTTCTCCATGATCCGCCGCGCCTGATCGTCGCCATTCTCTAGCAGCATCCAGTTGCCCGCGAGATAGAGCAGGTGCTTGTCGCGGGGATACATCTCCAGCATGTCGTTCATGGCGGTGATGCCGCCAAGGTAGTCGCCTTCCTGGACTTTCGAGATCCAGGAGATCATCAACTGCTCACCGGGAGTCAGTTTGGGCGCGAGCGCCTTGGCTTGGGCGCGAGCCAAGCCGACTTCCTCGGGATTGCTGCTGTTGAAGGCGATCCAGGCCCAGGCGAGGGCCAAATTCGGATCCTCTTTAACGGCCGCGCGCCAGTCGTCATTGCAGCGCTCCAGGTAAAGATTCTCGTAGTCGGACATCCCCTTTTCATAGAGTTCGCGGGCCTTGGCGGAAGAGGTCGTGACCGGCAGCGTGATGGAATCGCCCTTCTTGAGGTGGTGCGCATAGAGCGGCGTGGCGAGACCTAGACCGGCGAAACATAACGCGAGAGCCAAAACGACAGGGCTTTTCGCAGAAAAAGCAGGGCTCTTCATACTCTTCATAATGCTCTTCATAGAAGGAGTGCGGCGCATCAGGATCTCCCGAACAGAGCTTGTGTGGGGAGGGACGACGAGAAAAGGGTAACAGCGGTGTAACCGGAGGACGAGGTGACGAAAGGCGTTGGACGGATGCGAGGGGATTGAGTAATTGGATAATTTTGTAATTTAGTAATTGAAAGGCCTGATGAGAGCAGAAATAAACTGATCAAGACCAAGCGGATGATTTGCGGATGATCACTTTGGAACGAATTTTACTCTTTGGTTAACCCTCACCCCCCTCCCCCCCAATTCTTTGGAATCATCGAGTTGGCGAGAAATCGTCCGCAAAATCCTGGGCGCAAAGAACTTACGGCCAAAATCTTGAAAACAAATGACTTTACCGGAAAGGACTGGGCTTTTGGCCAGTTCCTTGCACAGGTCTATCATCCACTAATTTGCATGTTGAAGGCAAGGTTGGACGTCACACAGCCCTGTGGATTTTCGGAGGATCAGGCAACCGCACACAAGAAAAAGCCCCTGCCGAAGCAGGGGCTATGGGATGGAGACCCGATTCCAGTTTAGAAGGTGAACTTGGCGGCGAACTGCACACCGCGCGGACCACCGCCGCCCAGGAACGGGTTGCCGATGCCTACGTCGCCGGTGGCCGAGAGTGAATAATACGAGCCGGGAGCGTAGCCGTTGCCAGAATTCGGCGCACCGATATCTGAGATAAAGTTGGGCAGGAACGGGTTGGAGAAGTTGGGATGGTTGAGAATGTTAAAGAATTCCGCGCGCAGCGACATGGTGACATGTTCCGCGAGAGAGGTGTCTTTGAAGATCGAGAAATTAAATTCCTTGAAGCTGGGACCTTGCAGGGAGTTGCGGCCTTCACTGCCGAAGTGCCGGGTTCCTGGGACGCAGTTGCTTTCATCCGAGCTGCCATCGTTCCCCTGGGGATTGCCCCAGGTGCAGGGCGCTGCGAACGAAGACAGGTTCAAGTATTGAGTAGGATTGTTTTTGGAATACTGCGGAGTCGAAATCTCGTCGGGCCGGTCGAAGCCCTCGCCCGATCCCGAGTAGTCGCCCTCGAATTCGTAGTTCAGATGCCAGGGCTGGCCGTCCTGCAGGTTGAGGATGCCGTCGAGGCCCCAACCGTTCTTCAGTTTGGGCAGAGACCCTCCCATCCTCGGGAACTGGTAGGTGAAGTTCAAGGTGAAGCGCTGGCGGATATCGAAGCTGGAATTGCCGCGGTCTCCCGCGGGATTGGTGCTGTTCTGGGGCTGCGCTTCGTTGGGTTCGAAATCCTCGAGATCGCTGGCCGTATCGATGGAATGCGACCAGACGTAGTTGGCTTGCGACGATAGTCCGTGCCAGTTGCTGGTTCGCAGGCTGGCCTGCAGCGCATTGTAGATGGAGTTTGCGGATGCCTTCTCCTGATTGAGGTAGAAGAAGTTCGGGGCATAGGTGCGCGGAACGCCATAGCCAGAAGGACAGTAGCTAATGGGCTGGTCCGGAACGCACGCCAGATCCGCGGCTGTGATCTGCGCCTGGGTGGGCTGGTTGATGTCGAGGAACTGGAACAGCTTGGTCCCCTTGGAGCCGACGTACCCGATCTGCAGCACGGTCTTGGCGCCCAACTGCTGCTGGAAATTCAGGTTGAAGTTCTGAACGTAGGGCGTGCGCATGTTGGGGTCGACCGAGAAGAAATCTCCCTCCGGGCCGTATCCTGAATAGACCGGTGTTCCGGCTGCCAGGGGTGCTCCTGAAATCGAACCGGTGGCCAGGGCTTGCGATCCCAGACCCGGATAGGCCGGGCCAGGGCAGAAGACGCAATTCCACGGCAAGTGGCCGAGGAAAATGTCCTGCGAAAATGCGTCGTAGAACAGACCCCATCCGGCGCGGATTACGGTTTGTCCTTTGCCCGTCAAGTCATAGGCTGCCGACAGGCGGGGGGCAAAGTTGTTCAGATCCTTGTCATACAACTGGCTGGTGGGAACGTTGTTGCCGCCGGTCGCCAGATCGCCGACGGTGTAGAACAGGCCGTTCTTTTCTCCCGCCACGCCGAAATAGTCCCAGCGCATTCCGTAGTTCAGGGTCAGGCGGGAACTGGCGCGGAAACTGTCTTGAATGAAGAACGCATGGCTGTTCTGGAACTCATGCCTTCTGGAATCGCCCTGCACCTGCGCGCCTCCGTCGGGGATGCCTTCGAGGAAGGCCTCGAGCGGCGTAAGCGGCGGATTCACGATTGGGTTGATGGGATCAGGAATCTGGTCAAAGCTCAAAGTGCCGCGGAAATTGTGATCGATCACCTGCATGATGGTGGTGCGCCGGAATTCGTAGCCGAATTTCACGTCATGCTTGCCCGATTTCCACGAGTAGTTATCCACGAAGTGCCAGTTGGAATCCACGCGGTTGCGGGGCACCGAACTGGTGGCGCCAATCTCGGAAAAGCCAGACAGGCTGATCGCAGGAAGGCCGCCATCATAGGCACCCACGCCGGTATCCAGACCGATGGAATTGGGGTTGAAGCTCTGGTCTTGGGGGAAGAATCCTTCGACAAAGCGGTTCCATCCCAAACGGGCCTCATTCACCTGGGCAGAGTTCACGACTTTCACGTAGGAGAGCGCGACCAATTGCACGCGCGTCGGAGTGACGGTATTGAACCCCGGAAGCAGGCCGCCGGCCAACTGCGCGAAGGGAAAGCTCTGGTTGCTGTTGCCGAAATAGTAGCGCCCGGTCAGCAGGTTATTGGGGTTGAAGTTCTGGTCGATCTTGCCGATGAAGCTGTCCACGCGGTTGAAGAAGCTGGTGGAGGTGGAAAGATTGTCGTTGGTGCAACCATTTCCATCGCTCACCGCCCCGGCAATATTGGGCGTTGGCCAGGGGTTGCGCGCCAAAAGGGCGGTCGTCACCGGATTCACGGTCTCGCCCAAGGCAGTGATGGCTGCCTCGGACGACGCGACCACCGTGGGGTCGGGGACGCAGGTGACTCCGGCTTGCGCGCCGTTTTCCGCCTGGCCTTCATAATCCACGTAGAAGAATGTCTTGTCCTTGACGAGTGCGCCACCCAGGGCTCCGCCGAACTGGTTGTTGTTGAACGGGCTCTTGGGATCGGGCGAAAAGTTGAAATAGTTGCGCGCGCCCAGCTTGCCGGTACGGAAATATTCCAGCAGCGAGCCGTGAAGATTATTGGTGCCGCTCTTGGTCACGATGTTGATGACGGCGCCGCTGTTGCGGCCATACTCGGCCTCGTAGTTGGAGAGAACTTTCAGCTCGGCCACGGCGTCCAGCGGCAGAATCGTTGCCGGATCGCCGAACACGCCGGCTTCGTTGATGGCTGGATCGTTGCGGTAGCCGTCGTTCATGTCGGTGCCGTCGAGCAGGAAGTTGTTCGAGCGGCCGCGCGAGCCGTTCATGGAAAACGTCCCGTAGGAACCGGGAGAATCGGAGATCTGATCGGGAGAACCGGCGACGCCGGGATTCAGGTAGATCAGTTTCTGGTAGTCGCGCCCGTTGATCGGAAGGGCTTCGATCGTCTCGGCAGATAAGGTTCCGCCAAGTTCGGCGGAGGTGGTCTCAACCTGGGGCAGAAGTTCGCCGGAAACTTCCACCTTGGTGGAGATTTCGCCGGTCTTCAGGGGGGCGTCGACACGGCGCTCACCGGCAACGTCCACGGTGACGCCGGTGGTGATGAAGGTCTTGAAGCCGGGCTGCGCGACGGTTACGTTATAGGTGCCGATGGGTAGTTCGGGCACGGCGTAGCTGCCGTCGGCGCTGGTTTCGGTGGAGCGCTCTAGTCCGGTGCCTGTGTTCTTCACCGTCACCTTGGCGCCGGGAATGACGGCGCCGGAAGGATCGGTCACGCTTCCGAGGATGGTTCCGCGGAAGGTCTGGGCCGACAGGCTGGCTGCGGCCAAAAGAACAAACAACAGACTGATCGAAAACCGGAAAATGCGCGCTCTCATGTGGTCTCCTTGAAACCGAACTTTTGATTGGAGGAGTGCAGATGCTTCGCGGGGGTTCCGGTCAGTTTCGGCACCTTGGGAAAGCTTGCAATTCCTTGCATGCTAACAAGATGCGCCGTCGCGCCCCGTAAAGTCAGCTGGAAAACATTACCCAAACCTTCGCCCCACAGTCAACCAAGGAGTTATGAATGGGGGCGATAGATTTTACGAATGGGCGAAGGGCAGCCGCCGGCACTCAGCATTCGGCATTCGGCCATTCAAGGCCTGGGAGAGCTCTTCGGAGATGGGGCGCTCGACGGGTTCCTCAGGGATCGGCAACGCTGGGAAAGAATCTGGAGACTTCTCGCGGCTGCAGGGGCCGAATGCTGAGTGCTGAGTGCTGGCTTCTTAGAAGTTGAACGAGACGCCGCCGCGGACTGAGCGCGCGGTCTGGACGAGATAGACGGTCTGGCCGTCCTGTCCGATGACGGGGATATAACCCTGCGCAAGAAGATTGCGCAGGTCGATGATGGCCTCCATGTGGCCGCCCAGGCAGGGCAGGGGCTGGCGGATGAAGAAGTTCAGGAACGGGTCGCTCTGGCCGGCGGAGGCATTGAACATGTCCACCGGAGTGATAGCGGGGCCGTTGATCCAGCGGTAAGACGCGATCCAGCGGGTGTGGGTGCGGGGGACGGCTCCGCTTAGTTTGGCGGCGACGGCGTGGCGGCGCTGGGTGCTCATGGACTGCTGGGCGTTGGCGAGGAGGGCGTCAGGGGTGACGTCGAGCACGCCGCCGAACGCGTAATCGAGAGTGGCGCTGAGGTCGTTCGAGAATTTGTGCTTCAGCACGATGCGCGCACCGTTGGTATCGAGCGTCTTTCCGGCATAGCTGAATGTGCCGGAGGAAATATCCGGCAGCAGGAATCCGCCGGCCGCGGTGGTTTGGCCGGTGCCGGTGAGGGCAGGGTCGCCCACCCGGTCAGTAAATACGGCAACCTGAAGATTGTTGTTGCCGAAACGGTGCGACAGGCTGAGTTCCTGGTGATGCGCGCTCTCCAGTTCCGGGGAGAACCCGATCAGACTGACCCGGGGATCGGCTTCGCTGAGATCGGCGGGAGAGGAGTCGAATCCCTTCTCGGTGCGCAGGCTGGGCCGCGAGGTCGCGTAGCCGTACTCCAGCACGGTGTCGGGAGAAATATGAAGATCAGCCGAACCGTAGGGGCGGAAAGCCGACACGTGGCCGAGAAACTGGATGGTCTGCAATTCGCTGCCGAATTTGAGTTCCAGCACGTCGCCGAGGGCGAACTCATCATTGGCGGAGAGCGCCAGGGCCTGCAGAGCGGCGCCGTGCAGGCTGGGGTCGGAAGCGGCAAAACGGCGAACCGTCAGCGCCATGGTCGGCTCCGAGCCGTCGGCCAGCTTGCGGGAATAGCTGGTGCGGAGGACGCCGGCGGGCAGGCCCTCACCGTAGGCCAGGTTGCCACCGAAGGCGAGATGGCCGTCGGAGAAAATGGAGCGCTCGAGGGTGAAGCCGGTGCTCATGTCCGATCCGTTGCCGGAGTATCCTGCGGCGGAGCCGGCCAGGAACGAGACCGTGCCGGTCAAATCGTGATTGGACTTTTCCGTCTCGGCCGCGCTGGATCCGGGATCGTCAAAGACGCGCAGAATGGGGCGATTCGCCACCGAGCGCAGGGTCCACTTCCAATCGTCGTCGTCGGGAAGACTGCGGATGGGCCCGAGCTGCATCACGCCCAGCAAGGTACTCAAAGTGACGTTGACGTTGAGGCTGGCACCGGCACTCAGCCCGACTTTCTCGCGCAAAGCCGGAAGAAAGGAAGGAGCCGTAACTTTCAGCGTGTAGAGGCCCGGGAGCAGGCCGGTGGCGGCGTAGTATCCGCTGCCGTCGGTGAATACAGTGAGGGTGCGATGGGCGGCGCCGAAAATCTGTACGACCGCGCCCATCTGCGGCGAACCGGAGACATTGCGAACGTATCCCGAGATCGCTCCGGGCTGGTCTGCAGCCCAAATGGGAAGCGAAATCCCCAACAGGATCGCCGAGATTCCCAGCTTCGTTCCGAGATTGGTTCCGAGCTTACGCAGTCTCACTCCACCCCACCCCTGTAGGGGAAAAAACTCAGGGAGTTACTGTACGGCAAACACAGCCGACGGATCAATGGTCTGCTTGGAAACGTTGTCGTTGACTTTGATTTCGATCTTGTAGGTGCCGGGTTGCAGGTTGGCGGCCACGATGGATTTCTGCAGCGTCACCTGTTCGCCGAGGTTGCCCATGGTATCAGTGGTTTCAGTCTTCTGCACCACCGACCTGTTGGTAGCGAGGTTGGTGATGTTGTACTCGAAGGTGGCGGAAGGCTTGTGCGTCTTCTCGTCCACACCGAGATTGTAGACCTGCATCCAGAAATTCAGCTTCTGGTCTTTATCCTTCTTGAAGAGCGCCGGCTTGCCGTCGGCCGCGGCCACGCGGGGCCGCACCTTGGTGGTGCCAATCACGAACATGCCAGTGCCGATGTTCTTGGTAGGCACGGACTCCATCAGGTCGGCGACAACCAGGGTGGAAGTGGAGAGCTTGTCATCGGAAAATTCCGGAACGACAATGCTGCGGCTCCAGATGCCCTTGCGGTCGCCATTCACGTCTTTCACCGCGACGTAGAGCTTGTAGCGGCCGGCGCGCAGCGGCAGGGCCTTCCAATAGACGGACGCATTTTCGGCCGTAGCCGGCAGAAGCTCGGCGGGAACGTCCACCTGGACCGTGTCTTCAAACGTCTGCACCACTTTGCCAGTCAGGGTGGAAAGGCGCGCGAAAATGTTGACCGTGCCGCGCTGAATGCCGTCTTTGTTGACGAAGGTGATGTCCCGATTGCGCATCTGGATCGTGACCGGCACCAGGACCGTATCGCTGGTAACCTTCACGAAGTCGGAACGCACGTCGAACGGCATCGGGTTGAGAATGACCTTGGAGTTGACCTCTTCGGTCAGATCGGCGAACTTGATGGCCGGGGCGGCCTGCAACTTGGCGAACTGCTCCAGCCGGTCGAACTGCTTGGCCTGCAGCGTCGAACTGTTCGGCCCCATGCCCAGGCGCTCCATGTTGCCCCCGGAAAAACGCGACGCCTTGTTCGACATGCCCATCTGTTCATAGAGCGTGAGGCCCGCGTTCGGGGTATAAAGCAGAGCGTCTTTCTCGGAACGGTCAATCGTCATGTGATATTCGTTGCACATGCAGGTGTCAACGAATTCGATGATGACTTCCTGGCCGATGCCGTCAATGTAGCGATAGCGCCAGTCTTCAAAGGGAAAGGTGGAAGTCTCGCCGCCGCCCTCTTCCATGGGGCGCTGGTATTCTCCGCCCGAGGGATGCGATTCGATTTCATCGGGCTTGCCGAAAACGATGTAGATGCGGCCGCGATCGGTCTTCCAGCCAGGTACACCCGCGGCGAAATGCTCGTTGGCATAGGCGATGCGCTGGTAATGCTCTTCTTTATATTCGTTCTCTTCGGTGTCTGGGGTGGGGTCGCGCCGCTGCCAGAAGGCCTCGATGAAGTTATCGCGCTCTTCGTCGTTGGAGAGCTGCTTGAAGGCCGCGCGCTCCTCGTCGGTAATGATGTAAATTACGTCCTCTTCCAGCCACTTCTTGTACGTCTTGCTCAATTCCTGTTTGAGGCCGCGCTCGTTCTTATGCTTTTGTTTTTCGCTGGTGGGACGCTTAAGCGGGTCACCGGCATCGGCGGCCGGCTGCGCCTGGACGGAGGCAGCCTGGGCGGGCGCTGCCTGAACTGGCGTGGCGTTGGCGGCGGCCGGCTGGTCGGTGGACACCTGGGCTTCATTAGCCTGACCCCGGGCGACACTGCCGCAGATCAACAGGGCTACCGATACGAGCAAGGTTCGGACAACAGCTTGATTAGAATCAACCCGGAACATGAGAGGGACTCCTGCCAGACGACCGTTTCCCATTTTAGGCTTGTTCGCCGTGCGAAAGCAAGGTTAAGTCGTGCCCCGAGAACCGAATAAAGCGCCAACCAGACAGAAACAACAACTGGATATTAGAAGCTGCCGAGGTCGCGCCGAGTTGCCTGCGGACTCCTGGCAAAACTCGGTCAAGTTCGCAATTCTCCGTTCCCCAATTAATATTGGAGTCACCCTGACCGGAGCAGTTTTTCAGGCGAAGGGTAGGATCTCCCACACCGGAAATCATGCGGAGGGAGATCCCTCAGGCGGCTGAACTGCGCCGGCTTTCGGGATGACGCCTTCCGATAAGGGCGAAAAGCTCCGAGCTCCACTCCAGGGGTTCCGTCAAATCTGGCTGCCCTGCTGTCGGGTCACGGGTATAATTAGGTGGTTCCGGGGGCGGCAGCTAACACTTCCCAAGCGTAACGGGTCGCGGCCACTTCTTCTTCGACATTCCTGCTCGGGAACTTTTTCGGCGCCAGGATCGTAATAGATGATGTGTATCCGTCACCCGAACCGAGGCAGTCCGGGCGGTCTTGCAGCAGTGCGGGCCGGCACAGGACTTGGCCTTCTGCGGAAAATCACCCGGAGGGTGACGTGGAATCATGAAAGCTTGGAAAAAAATAGCAATCGGCGCCGGCATTGCGATTCTGCTTGCAATCATTGTCGGCTTTACCGTTCATCAGAGCAGCAAGAATGTCGCAACGGTCCAAACCGGGAAAGTGCTGCGGCAGGAACTGGCCACGGTGGTGAGCGCTTCGGGTGAAATCAAACCGAAGACGTACGTCAACATCGGTGCCAACGCCTATGGAAAGATCACCCACCTGTACGTGAAGGAAGGCGAGCAGGTCAAGAAGGGTCAATTGCTGGCGCAACTGGAGAACGTGCAATCGGCGGCGGACGTGACGGCCAATCAAGCCTCGGTGCAGGCGGCGGAGACCGATGCGATCGCGGCGGACGCCGCCATGAAAACGTCGCAGGCCGACCTGGTTCGCGCCCAGGCCGACTATGCGCGCAACAAGCTGGACTGGGATCGCGCGCAAAGTTTGTTCAAGGACGGCCTGATCTCGAAGTCGGATTTCGACAGCCGCCAGAACGCGTGGGCAACGGCTGATGCCGGGCTGGTGCAGGCGCAAGCCAAGGTCGCGCAAGCTAAAGCGCAGAATGACTCCGCGGATAAGCATGTATCGCAGGCCCGCGCCAATCTGACGCGCGTCAACGACGTGTTGCAGAAGACCACATACTCAGCGCCGTACGACGGCGTGGTCACGAGCCTGCCGGTGCGGGAGGGCGAGTCGGTGGTTATCGGCATTCAGAACGCTCTGGGCAGCACGCTGATGACGGTTGCCGACATGTCCATTATTACCGCTGAAGTGAAGGTCGACGAAACCGACATCGTGAACGTACACGTGGGACAGAAGGCGGAAATCACAATCGACGCGATTCCGAAGAAGATTTTTCACGGAACGGTTTCCGAAATTGGGGATAACGCCATCGTGCGCTCTAGCGGGGTTTCGACCTCGCAATCGGCAACGGCCAGTGAAGAGGCCAAGGATTTCAAGGTGGTGGTGACCCTGAGCGATCCGCCGAAGGACTTGCGGCCGGGGCTTTCGACGACCGCGAAGATTACTACGGCCAGCCGGAGCAGTGCGCTGGCGCTTCCGATTCAGGCGCTGACCCTGCGGACCAAGGACCAGATCGAGCAACAGAATAATGCGCCGGGCTCGGTGCATGCCGCGGCACCCGCCGCGCAGGAAGCTGCATCCAAGACCAAGAAAGAAGATGGCGTGCAGGGAGTGTTCGTCATTCGCAACCGGAAAGCGATGTTTGTCCCGGTCACCACGGGAATTACGGGCACCACGGACATTGAAGTGCTCGACGGATTGAAAGAAGGCGACGAGGTCATTACGGGGAGTTACAAGGTGTTGCGCACTCTGCGTCCGGGGAGCAGCGTGAAGATAGACAATACGGCTCCCAAGAAAGACGACGAAGAGTCATAACGTTCGGCGGCGTGACACGTCCAAAGGGAAAGCCGGTCGCGTCGGAAGTCAGGTCTCGAAACAGGGTGTCTCGGAAGACGGAGCCTTGCAGCTGGAACGGACTGAACCCCAAAACGATCGGAGAGCTCAGTGGCACCGGATAGAGTGAGCGAAGACCAGGAGAAAAAAATGGCAACCGCTGAAGTCGTTAGTATTGCCCCCAGCATGCCCGCGACCGCGAACCTAGCGCCGCCCGAATCGTGCATGATTGCGGCCGAGGACCTGTGGAAGACCTACGACATGGGGTCGGAGCAGCAGGTGCATGCCTTGCGCGGGGTGAATTTGCGCATCCAGCGCAACGAATATGTCGCCATCATGGGACCGTCGGGATCGGGCAAGTCCACGCTGATGAATCTGATTGGCTGCCTCGATACGCCCTCGCAGGGCAAGTACTGGCTCAACAGCCAACTGGTCAGCGAACTGGACGACGATGAACTGGCGCGCATTCGCAACAAGGAAATTGGATTCGTATTCCAGACCTTCAACCTGCTGGCCCGGGCCACGGCGCTGCACAACGTGGAGTTGCCGCTGATCTACGCCGGCATCCCCACCGAGGAGCGGATGGAACGCGCCAAAGCTTCGCTGGCCGCGGTCGGCATGGAAGGCCGCATGAGCCACAAACCCAACGAACTCTCCGGCGGGCAGAGACAGCGCGTCGCCATTGCGCGCGCCCTGGTGAACAAGCCGTCGATTATTCTGGCGGACGAGCCCACGGGCAATCTGGACTCGCAAACCGGCATTGAAATCATGGCGCTGTTTGACCGGCTCCAGGCGGAAGGCAACACCATTATTCTGGTCACCCACGAAGGCGATATCGCCGAGTATGCCCACCGAGTCATTCACATTAAAGACGGCGTGATCGCGAGCGACGAGAGCAAGGGGCCGGGGCACCGGAACTAGGCTCGAGGATTTCCGTTCCACCAGAACGCCCAGCCGAAAAGCTGGGCGTTTTTCCGTGCAGGGCTCAGCTCTTTCCCATCCCGGCAGCGTTCACTTGTGCTTCTATTTGTACTCCCATTTGCACTTCGGCGGCGGCGGGGGCTGGTGGCGGAACGGCGTCCACCACGCGGTCCCGGCCGTCCCGCTTGGCCCGGTAGAGTGCGGCGTCGGCGGCTTCGATCAATTCCTGCGCCGAGGTGCCGTGTTCCGGAAGGGCGGCCACACCCACCGACACGGTGATCATTCCCAGGGATTGGCCCCGGTGCAGAACCGTCAGTTCCCGCAATTTTGACCGAATGCGCTCGGCCCGGGCGTGCGCGGCGTTCAAGTCCGCGGTGGGCAGGATGACCATGAACTCCTCCCCTCCGAAACGGCATGCGAAGTCTTCCACCCTAATGCTCTTGATCAGGAATGAAGCCGTCTCGCGCAGCACGGTATCACCCGCTTCGTGGCCATAGGTGTCGTTGAAGTTCTTGAAGTGGTCGAGATCGAGCATGAGGATGCCCAATGATTGGGCGGAGCGCACCGCGCGGCGGATCTCGCGGTCGAGCATCTCGGCGAGGTAGCGGCGGTTGTACAGACCGGTAAGCGGGTCCTTAATGGACTGCGTGCGCAAGGCCTCGCGCAGCCGTATGTTCGCGACCGAGAGGCCCACCTGGCCGGCGAAAGTTGTTTTCAACGACAGCTCCGCGTCGGCCAGAACCGGCTCTTCGACGGCGGCCTGAAAGTGCAGGATGCCGAAGGCCTCGCCTTGCGCGAGGATGGGAACGCACAGGTAGGTGCACTTCACGCCCGCGGCGTGCGCGCAGGGTGCAGTCGTGTCTCCCGCGACCACCAGATGAGGATGGCCGGTGCGCAGCGCCCAGCACGAAGCGGATTCGAAGACCGGCATCGGAAGCCGGCAATCGTTCCACGATCCGATCACCTCGGCCAGGTCGCGCGCGGGATTGAGCAGGGCGACGGCCCCGCGGCTGGTGGGAAAAATCTTAGGAGCAAAGCCCAGCGCAGCGGCGAACACTTCGTCTTTGTTCACGCAACTCTGCAGCAGTTCTCCCATCTTGGCGAGCAGCGTCGCCCGCTGTGAGCGCGCAGTGAGTTCATGCACCATCTTCGCGTTTTGTTCATCCAGTTGGCGGCGGGCCAAATCCCTTTCCAGCATCTCTTCCTGCAGCCGGGTGTTGGCTTCGGCGAGCTCGGCGGAGCGCACCTTAGCCTGATCCTCCAACACTTGCTGGGTGTGCATCTGGTCTTCAATGTCGGCGCAGGCTCCAAACCACTTCACAATCGTTCCGGCAGGATCTCGCATGGGACTGGCCCGCACCAGGTGCCAGCGCAATCCTCCCGCGGCGTTACGGATACGGTATTCCGATTCGAAAGCGGCGCCGGACGCAAGAGCCTTCGCCCAGTTCTGCGCAACCACGGGCTGGTCGTCGGGATGAAGCGCATTCTTCCAGCCCAAACCCAGGGTTTGCTCCTCGGTGAGTCCCGTGAATTCGTACCAACGCCGGTTGCAGTAGTCAACCAAGCCTTCGGGCGTCGAAGTCCAGACTATCTGGGGGATCGCTTCGGCCAGGGCGTGGAAGCGAGCTTCGCCGTCGCGTGCAGCGGTGACCGCCTCACCCTGCATCGCCAGCAGACGGCCCAGGAATGCGATTGCGATCACCAGCGCCACGGAAAGAGCTACCAGTCGAAAATCGTAACTTCCGGAAATCAGCACGCCTGGCGTAAGAGGGCTCCCGAAGCACGATGAGAGTTCGACGAAAGGCAGGGTCCACAATTCGTTGACCTGCTCACTAAGACATCGGCAGCCGCAGGATTTCCTGTATTAGAAAGCTATGAACGAAGAGGAAGAAGAGTCCGGGAAGAAAAAGCTGGCGGGGACACGGCAGAGGTGCAAAGTTGCTGCATTTTCTTCCTCGGGCCTCAAGAGAAGTCGAAAGGGCGAGAAGACTTGCGTGGGAACTTACGGAGTTGTGCTGACCGGTTTGACTGCAGCCGTATCCGATGGCGATGCCGGGCCGGCGATGAAGAAGTTGTGGTCGTACATGTTGCGATAAATGCGTCCAGCAATTTCGGCGGCCTTGGGGCCAAAGGTGGGGCGCCCGCCCTGCAGGAATACGACGACCACTACGCGTCCGACGCTGGTGTTGGCATAGGAAGCGAACCAGCCGAAGCGGGTTCCCGCATGCGAACAGGTTCCGGTCTTGCCCAGAATTTCTTCTTCGTTGAAGTTCAGGCGCAGGCTGCGGGCGGTGCCGTACTGCACCGCGCCAGCCATGCCGTCGGATAGTTCAGGAATCACGGGAGCAATGTCGAGTTGGCGCTTCACCCGCGGCTGGAAACCGACAACCTCCTCGGGAGACGTCGGGTGCTGCAGGTAATAAAGCGTTCCCCCGTTGGCAATGGCGGAAACCATGGCGCCCAACTGCAGCGGCGTCATGGAAACGCCCTCGCCGAAGGAACACATTTTGCCCACGCCGCCGAGCTTGGCGGGAATGGGCTCATCGGGATAGCTGCCCAGTTGCTCGCCGGCAATGTCGTAACCCGCCAGTTCGCCGAGTCCGTACTGGTGGGCGTAGTAGGCGACTTTTTCAAAACCGAGCTTGCGACCGACCGCCTCGAAATAGGCGTTGTTGGAGTGCGCCAAGGCGGTAGTCAGGTTCATGCGGCTGCGGCCGTCGAGAGCAACTTCAGTCTCTTTGGAAATCAGGCCTTCGCTCAGCCCGGCCAGCGCCACGGAAAGTTTAATGGTCGAGCAGGGCTGCGCGCCGCTGGACAGAGCCAGCTTCTGGTTCACCATGGCCAGCACCCGTCCGCTGGTGGGCTCGATGGCGACCACCGTACCGTTCATGTTGCCCAGCGCATCAATGGCGGCCTGGCGCACGATGGGATCTTCGCCGGTAGTGATGTCGCCGGCCGTAATGTCTTCCGCGAACGAACTCATGTGGAAGCGCTCGTAGGAACGCCGCCGGCGCGCGGTACCGGAAGCCGTGGTCGCGCGAACGGGAGTAACGGGCGTGGCGATGCGGGCGTGCGCCAAGTGGTGCAGGCGGCGCCGGGTATGCTGAGTCTCGCTGATCTTCGAGGATGACGATTTCTTGGCGGGAGGATGCGCGCTGGTATTGATGTGCGCTGCCCAGCTCACACCGGCCAGAGGCAAGCACACAGCGAAACTGACAATCAGACAAAAGCGGTTCATTCCCTTGGACATCTTCCTTAGGTCACTCCCCGGACTCTTACACTACGACTCTCAGACCGCGACTCGTACACTACTTTGATGCACGCTAGGTACCAGCAACAGGTAACCCGTCCGCAGCAATCGACTGCGGTGATAGTACGGGACTTAGCCCAATTCTGGCAACGGAAAAGTTTTGATTCAAGGAAACATTAATTTCGATTTAACCCGTTATGGAACAAGCACATACGCCGATATTACCGACGGTCAGACCCCTTCAGTAACAGGTTACTGATTACTCATAAGCTACTTCCCCATATGCAACGCTTTTCCCATCGCTGGAAAGCCTCACGGCAGGATTTTTCAACCCTACATCACTTCGTTGCGCTTGCGCAGAAATGCCGGGACGTCGAGATCGTCCGACTCGAAGTTGGCAGGCATATTGGCAGGCATGGTGCTGACCACGGCGCTGCGCATGGTATCGAGCGAGATCGCCTCAGCCACCATGCGATCTGACGTGAGCCCCATGGGCACCGGAGCCACTTCGCCGGCGTAGTTCCGCTCATTCGCCGCGCTGTCATCGAAAGAGGCGGGCTCCGAGGACATGATGTGTTCGGGATTGCGCGGGCCCGCGCCGTCGGGAAAATTCATGTCGTCCAGCGCGGAGGCGCGCGACGAAGAAGGAGACGAAGAGAAGGACGCGTGCGTCTCCAGCGGGCGCTCCCGCGCCGTCCGGACCTCGCGGAATCCGGTGGCGATGACGGTGATCTTCACGGCGTCTTTCATCTTCTCATCCATTACCGCGCCGAAAATAATGTTGGCGTCTTCATGCGCGGCGCTTTGGATAATCGAACAGGCCTGCTGCACTTCGGCCAGCTTGAGCGACGACGACCCGGTAATGTTGATGAGGATGCCGCGCGCGCCGTCAATGGCTCCGGCTTCGAGCAGCGGGGACGCGATGGCTTTCTGCGCGGCTTCAATGGTGCGCTTCGCGCCACTGGCGGAGGCCGTGCCCATGACGGCGTAACCCATGCCCGCCATGATCGTCTTCACGTCGGCGAAATCGCGGTTGATGATGCCGGGGATGGTGATGATGTCGGAAATTCCCTGCACGCCCTGGCGAAGAATATCGTCGGCGATGCGGAAGGACTCGAAGAAGCCGGCGTCCTCGGCCACGGCCAGCAGCTTTTCGTTCGGGATGACGATGGTGGTGTCCACCGATTCCATCAGTTCGGCGATGCCGCGTTCAGCCTGCGCCATGCGGCGCTTGCCTTCAAACGAAAACGGCTTGGTGACCACCGCGACGGTGAGCGCGCCCATTTCGACGGCCAGAGACGCGATGATGGGCGCCGCGCCGGTGCCGGTGCCGCCGCCCAGGCCCGTGGTGACGAACACCATGTCGGCGCCTTCCAGCACTTCGATAATCTTGTCGGAATCTTCGAGCGCGGCCTTGCGGCCGACCTCAGGATTCGCGCCCGCGCCCAAGCCGTTGGTCAGCTTCACGCCGAGTTGCAGCTTCACCGGCGCGTGCGACATGCGCAGCGCCTGCAAATCGGTGTTGGCGACGATGAACTCGATGCCCTCGACGCCGGCATCAATCATGCGGTTGACCGCGTTGCCGCCGCCGCCGCCGACTCCGATGACCTTGATCTTGGCATCGTTGCGGGCCTCTTCGTTGAAGCTGATGCGAATGCTGGAATCGTTTTTCATAGTCTCCACCCGTATGTGAAATGCAAAAACCGTCAACCACGAAGGGCACGAAGGTTCACGAAGGAATTCCTAATCGTGGGTTCCTTCGCGGACCTTCGTGTCCTTCGTGGTTCAAGCTCTTATGCTCCCTTACCCACCAACAGCGCTTTCAAGCGCGTACCCCAGCGGTCTTCCTGCAGGCCGCGAGCTACCCGCGCGCGCTGGCCGTAGTTCACCATGCCCAGCACGGTCGCGAACTCGGGCTCGGACAAGGTTGACGGCATCTTGGCCAGCGGGGCGGGCCAGGAAAGCCGCACCGAGCGGCGCAGCACCGATTCCGCCACGTCGAAGATTCCGGGCAGACGCGACGCGCCTCCGGTGAGTACGACGCCGGCGATGCAGACGTCATACATGCCGCTCTGGCGAAGGTTCTCGCGCATCAGTTCGAACAACTCGCGCGCGCGCGGTTCGAGAATCTCCGCCACCAGGCGCTGCAGCAACAGCCGCGAAGGGCGGTCGCCGACCGACGGCACTTCGACTTCGTTGCCTTCGGGAATCAACGTGACGATCGCATTGCCATAAATTTTCTTGATCTTTTCCGCCTCGGCAAGGGGCGTGCACAGCCCTACCGAGAGGTCGCTGGTGAAGTGGTCGCCGCCCACCGGGATCACTCCGGTGTAGGCGACGGCGCCCTGCTGAAAGACGATCAGCTCGGTTGAGCCCGCGCCGATGTCGGCGAGGCAGACTCCCAGTTCGCGCTCGTCATTGCGCAACACCGAGTCGGCGGCAGCCAGCGGCTCGAAGACTGTATCGTCCACGTGCACTCCGGCTTTGTTCACGGCCGTGATTACGTTTTGCGTGGCGCTGGTTGCGGCGGTCACCATGTGGACGCGGACTTCCAGCCGTGCCGCCATCATGCCCAGCGGATCGTGCACTCCAGCTTGATCGTCGAGAATGAATTCCTGGGGCAGCAGATGCAGAATCTCGCGGTCGGCGGGCAGAGGGATGGCGCGGGCGCGATCGACGGCCTGCTTGATTTCATCGCGTCCAATCTCGCGCGGCCGGGTACCCAGGCTGATGCCGCCGTGGCTGTTGATGCCGCGCACGTGCGCTCCGCCCAGGCCAACGATGGCGTGCTCGACGGGCGCGCCGGCAACATCTTCGGCGGCTTCGACTGCTTTCTGAATGGCCGCCACTGCCTTGTCGAGTTCCACGATGACGCCCTTGCGCGAGCCGCGCGACTCGGCCACGCCGTGCCCGCGGTAGCGCAGGCCGCCCTCGGTCAACTCCGCCATCAGCGCGCAGGTCTTGGCGCTGCCCACGTCAATCGCGGTAAGAAAACTTCCCTGCTGGTTCCCCATGCTTTATGAATTCCTCGACATCCGGTCATTTAAGTCACGATCAATTTGAACTCGTGCTGGTTAAACTCGTGCTGACCGGTGGTTTTGCGATTGCCGCGCTCGGCTTCGGACTAGACCCGTGCGCAGGCGCAGGCTTCGGGGCTTCCGGCTTCCGCGCGGGCGCAACTGCTCCGGTTACACCGGCCTTGGCAACACCAGTTTTCGCAGCGCCCGCCTTCGGGGCCGACGGTGAAGCTTTCGTCGCAACTTTCTTCGCGCCGGAGCGACCACCTGCCTTCCTCTTGACGATCCTGGCCTTCGCCGCCGGTTTCTTTGCGGCCGCCAATTTCGGATCAAGTTTCTTCTCGGTCAACTCGAACGCCGGCTTCGGAAGAGCGCGGTCATGCGGGACACTGCTGGTCGCGATCAACTTTGCCGGAGGCAGGCGCGTCGTCAGCGCCGCCGGCTTCACACCCGCGGCCACTGCTGCCTTCGCCGCGGAAGCTGCCAGCGCGGGCTGCTTCGACCCGCCTTGCATGTCGGGATTGACGATCACCTGATTGTCGTAACGCAGGTTCACCGATTCCAGCCTTTGAAATTGCTGGCGCCATTGCTGCACGTGGCTCACGTAGGTCTGGTAGCGCTTCAGATAATCCGACGATCCCAGCTCAATCAACACGTCGCCCGCGGGATCATTGGTCCTCACCTTCAGGTTTTCGAGATCGGAAAGGTCCATTTCGCTAAGATCCTGCGAGTAGCGCGCGCCGCTGGAATCGAGCTCCTCGACTAGTTCGTTGTAGGCCTTCATGCGCGGAGCGCGGGTGGAGAGCGGCTCGCCGGGATTCATGCCGAGAATCACTGGGAAGGAATACTTGCGCTTCGGGGGCAGGTCCATGAGCGTTCCGCCTGCATCGATGAGCGAAATGTGCGGGCCGACACGGGCGAAGGCTACTGGCGTGCGCTCGTGAATTTCAACTTTCAAGCGGTTGGGTACGAAGCGCATCACGCTGGCCGACTCGATCCAGGGGATCTGCTCGAGTTGCGCTTTCTGCTGGGACAACGGCACGAAGAAAATGTTGCGCCCGATATCGGCGCCCATCACTTCCATGATTTGCGCCTTGGTCACGTTCTGCGTGCCGGTCACGTCAATGTTGTCGCTGGACTCCACGCGAAAGCGCCACGAGCGCTCGCCGTATTCGTATAGGCCGGCGGCCGCGATGGCGGCCATGCATAGCATTGCGGCGGCAAGCGATGCCCACAGCAAACGGCTGGCCGTCTTCTTGGGAAGCGAACTGCGGCGGGCGGAGACGCGCTTTTGCCCGCGCAGGAAAGAAGATTCCTCGGCTACATCCAGGTCGACCAGGCGCGCGTCGTCAATCTCCTCGCGCGCAGACTCATTGTACGCAGAGCCCAGCCGAGCGGGTTCAACGCGGGAATGCCCGGCGCTGGGTGGGTACAGCTCTTCCTGCAAGATGGTGCCGCTGGATTTCCGCGCCATCAGTTCAGGTCAGTTGTCGTGAGGAATCGCTGAGCCCTCTTACTATAACTTCATTTCTCGAAATGAGAAGACGAAAAAACAGCGGTTTTGCACAGACAGGAACCGGATTGGGTACGAGCACGAACGTGCCAGATGGGAGAACGTGCGGGATTCGTAGATGCGGTACGATTGGGAAGCAGGTTGCCGATAAAATTGACCGCTAATGGGACGTTTCGCCGAGATCGCGTTTGCGCTTTTCTGCCTCGCCCTGGTGCATTGGGCATTCAACGAAGCGGCCAGGAGAGTTCGTAGAGGCATCGAGAAAGTTGTCTCCTCCGCCGTGCGTCTCCTGCGAAATCGCGATTCAAGGGCCGCTGACAGGAGCAAGGCGAGACCAGATGAGGTCCCGCGGCTCGAGAATCCTAATCTCGATTAGTTCCCTTTCAGCTTGTCCAGAATCATCGGCCCGAACTGCGAGACGCTGCCCGCGCCCAGGGTCAGAATCATGTCGCCGTCGTGCGCAATCTGCGCTGCCGCGGCCACCGCTTCGGCGGCGGAACTGGCGTACTGCACGCTCTTCCCGCTTTTCTCGGCGATGCGCTGCGCCAGAATTTTCCCCGTGATGCCTTCGATCGGCTTCTCGCTGGCCGCATAGATGTCGAGCACGAACAGCGAGTCAGCGTCGGCGAAGGCGGCCGAGAATTCTTCCATCAGATCGCGGGTGCGGGTGTAGCGGTGCGGCTGGAAGATGACGTGAATCTTGCCGAAGCCGCACTGCCGCGCCGCGGCCAGCGTGGCCTTGATCTCGGTGGGGTGGTGGCCGTAATCGTCGATGACGCTCACGCCCGCTGCTTGTCCGCGCAACTGAAAGCGCCGGTCGACGCCGCGGAACTGGTCGAGCGCCGAGCGGATGGCTTCGACATCAACATCGAGCCCCACGCCCACGGCAATCGCCGCAGTCGCGTTCAGCACGTTATGCACGCCGGGCACGTGCAGGGTGAACTCGCCCAGGTTACTTTTTCGATAGGCGACGCGGAAGCGGCTGAGCGGTTGGGTAGCGCCGGCCGAAGATGCACTTCGGAGGTTGAGCTTGATCAGAAAATCCGACCCACGCCTCGTCCCGTACGTCACCGTCCGCCGCTGCACCTCGGGCAACAGCCGCCGCAGCAGCGGATCATCATTGCAGGCCACGATCATCCCGTAGAACGGCACGCGGTCCATGAAGTCGAGAAACGTTTTCTTCACGTCGCGCATGTTGCGGTAACAGTCCATGTGCTCGCGGTCGATGTTGGTGACGACAGATAGTATTGGGGTCAATTTAAGAAAGCTGCGGTCACTCTCGTCAGCCTCGGCGACCAGGTATTGCGACTTGCCCAGGCGCGCGTTCGATCCCATGGCGTCCACGCGGCCACCCACCACGACTGTGGGATCAAGCCCGCCCGCAGCCAGCACCGACGCCACCATGGAAGTTGTGGTCGTCTTGCCATGCATGCCCGCGATGGCGATGCCGTATTTCAGGCGCATCAGCTCGGCCAGCATTTCGGCGCGCTGAATCACCGGAATGTGCAGCTTGTGGGCTTCGGCGACTTCAGGATTCTCTGCAGGGATGGCGGAGCTGGTGACGACCACTTCGGCGCCCTCGACATTTTCCGCCCGGTGTCCGTCAAACACGGCCGCGCCCAGCCCAGCCAGCCTCTCGGTAACAGAAGATTTCCTCAGGTCGGACCCGGAGACCTTGTACCCGAGGTTCAGCAGCACCTCGGCAATGCCGCTCATGCCGATGCCGCCGATGCCCACGAAATGTATGCGCTGAATCTTGGCGAACATAATGTCAAATTCACGTCACTTCGCCACGGATTTACGCGGATCAATACGGATAAACCAAAGACTTTAGAAAAACACACATACTAAAGAAATATCCGTGAAGATCCGTGTTAATCCGTGGCCGATTCTTCGATCCCCGCCACTCGTGCCGCCATTGCCGCAATCTCGCTAGCGGCGTTGGGATGCGCCAACTCCCGCGCGGCGTGGCTCATCTGCTGCAGACGATGCAAATCCTGCAGCAGTGCCGCAATGGTCTCGGCGAGCCAGACGCCTTCCAGTTTCGATTCCTCGACTACCACCGCCGCTCCATGCCGCGCCAGCGCCTCGGCGTTGACGCGTTGGTGATCGTCGGCCGCGCGTGGGAACGGAACAAACACCGCCGGCTTCCCCGCCGCCGCGATCTCCGCCACCGTGCTCGCGCCCGAGCGGCACACCACCAGATCCGCGCGCGCAAACGCCGCCGGCATGTCGTCAATAAATTTGAAAACTTCCGCGGACTCGCGCACAGACCGGTACGCCGCCAGCGCGTCATTATAGTCACGCTCGCCCGTCTGGTGAATGATGTGAATGCCGGGAACCTCGCGCTGCAACACCGGCAGGCAGCGAATCATCGCTTCATTGATGGCGTGAGCGCCTTGACTTCCGCCGAAGACCAGCAGAGTCGGAGGGCCCTCGCGTTTGGGTGCGATCTCGAAAAACGCCGGCCGCACGGGCACGCCGGTCACTTCAGCATGGCGAAAATATTTCGCAGTTTCCTCAAAGTGCACCGCCGCGCCGGAAACAAACTTCGCGACCACGCGGTTGGCAAATCCCGGCACCACGTTCGGCTCGAAGGCCAGAGTCGGAATGTGCTTGACCACCGCCGCCAGCATCGCCGGACCGGAGGCGTATCCGCCCACGCCGATTACAACGTCGGGGGCGAACTCGTTCAACATGCGGCCAGCGTCCCAGACGGCGCGTGGCAAGTCGAAGGCCGTCTTCAACCGCGTCATCAGGCTCACATTTTTCAGCGCGCCCACGCGCACCAGTTGCAGGGGAAATCCCGCGGCCGGCACGAGCCGGTTCTCAATGCCCCGCGCCGTCCCGATGAACAACACCTCGGCGCCGTAACGTTTCTTGAGTTGATTGGCAATGGCCAGCGCCGGGATCACGTGACCGCCCGTCCCGCCGCCCGCCAGAATTGCCCGCATCTTTCGACTATAAATCAGTCCTGGCATGCAACCAATTCATGCACACGAAAGGAACCTTGTCTTTCACTCGCGATGGCAGCGCGATTTTAGTTTTCCTACCGAAGCGTCGTGGGCAGCGGATTGTCCGGACGCTCGGAATCCCAGAAGATCGAAACGATCCAGCAGCGCTTGCCATCATTCAGAACCTGAAATGAATTCACTCCGCGCTCAAACGGCTTGCCATTTGGCGTGCGTTTGGATTCATAACCGCTAAAAACCTGCATCATGCCGCCAAAGCCCTGGGGCCGGTTTATAAATGCATTTTCATAAAACGGATCTTTCGCGAAAATCGGGCTGGCGTCGCGAATGAATTCTTCGACGCCCCAGGAAATCACGAATTTTGCCCCATCAGGCCCTTCGCCGACCTGCGTGAATCGTGCTTGCGGAAGAAACAGCGAACGGAAGCGGTTCCAGTCGCGCGGCCCAGCGGGACCTGAGATTGCGTCGTAAGCAGCCTTCACAATCGCATTGACGGACTCTACATCCTCCGGCCTTGGCCTTGGCACCTTCGCGGCTAGATCCGCAGGAGAAAACATCGGCAACCCCGGCGGCATCTGCGGAGGAACGGTTTGTGTTTTCTGCGCGCCCCCGGCGACGACCATGCTGCCAAGCAGCGCAATTGCCAAAGATAAACGTCGAACTATTGTGGGCATTTTCATTTCCCTATCGGTTGGCTGAAGATTTAAATCAAAAATCGCCAATCAAGAATCGCCAGCTCATTCCGCCTGCTTGGTAATATTCAGCAGCACGCCGACGCAGGCCAGCGTCACGAACAGTGACGATCCGCCGTACGACACCAGCGGCAGCGGAATCCCCTTAGTCGGCATCATGCCCAGCACCACGCTGATGTTGATGAACGCCTGCAGCACCACCATGCTGGTGATGCCGGCGGCCAGGTAGCGGCCGAAAAGATCGTCCGTGCGCCAGGAGGCACGCATGCCGCGCCACAGGAAAATGGCGAACAGCGCGACCACGAACAGAGCGCCGACCAAGCCCAACTCCTCGGCGGTGACGGCAAAAATAAAATCGGTGTGCGGTTCGGGCAGATAGAAGAGCTTTTGCTTGCCTTCCATCAGGCCGGTACCGGTCACGCCGCCCGTGCCCACCGCGATCAGCGACTGAATAATGTGGAAGCCGGTTTTCTGGCTGTCGGCGTAGGGATTCAGAAACGCCAGAATGCGGGCGCGCCGGAAGCTGACGTGGAAAATCAGAAAATACAACGGCAGCAGCGAGGCCGCGAAAGCATAGCCGAAATACCGCAGGCGCATCCCGGCCACATACAGAATGCACGCGGCAATTCCGGCGCAGGCAATGGCCGTGCCCAGATCCGGTTCGAGCACAATCAGACCAAGACAAACCACCACCGGCGCGGCCGCGGGCAGCAGCGTATTGCGGACGTCGTCAATCGTCTTGGCCCGGCTCTCCAGAAAATAAGCGAGGAACAGAATCAGCACCGGCTTGGCCAGTTCGGACGGCTGAAGCGAAAACCCTCCGGCGTGAATCCAGCGATGCGTATTATGCGAGCGGTCGAGAAAAAAAACCGAGATCAGCAGCAGCGTGGTGAACCCCATCACCGAAAACACCAGCGCGGGATGCTGGTAGCGGCGGTAGTCCACGCGCATGGTCACGACCATGGCGCCGAGCCCAGCCAGCGCCCAGATCAACTGCCGCGACAAGAACCAGTACTCCGACGCGAAACGCTCGCGGGCCATCACCGCCGATGCCGAAAACACCATGACCAGACCGACAAACACCAGCAGCATGGTCACGGTAAACAGCCAGCGATCGACACTTACGCGCTTTGCCATGGGAAACTCATTTCACCACGGAGACGCGGAGACCACGAGGAGGAATTGTGGATTGTTGAATTTTGGGTGTTGATGGTTCTGGTTCCCCGAACTAAGTCGAGGTTGTCATCCTGAGCAAAGCGATCTATGCACTTTGCGGCCAGTTGCATGGATCCTTCGCGGCAAAGAGCGCTGCTCAGGATGACAACGAGGTAGCACCCGCCAGCGACCGCACGATCTCTTTGAACACGCGCCCGCGATGTTCGTAGCTCTTGAACTGGTCGAAGCTGGCGCAGGCGGGGGCCAGCAGGACCACGTCGCCAGGCTGGGCTACGGCGTTGGCCTTGCGGATGGCGTTTTCCAGCGTCTCGGCGTGCACGAGTTCAGGTCCGCCATCTTTCGACGAGACAATCTGTGATTCGATTTTCGCCGCCGCCGCGCCAATCGTATAAACGCATTTCACGCGCTGGCGCAGCAGCTCGTTGAGCACCGTGTAGTCGCTGCCTTTGTCTTTGCCGCCGAGAATCAGGTGGATGTCCGCCGGAAAAGACTCCAGCGCTTTGATGGTCGCGTCCACGTTGGTGGCTTTGGAGTCGTTGTAGTAATCCACGCCGCGAATCGTTGCCACAAATTCCAGCCGGTGTTCGACCGCTTTGAAATTCTGCACGGCCTGACGGATTTTTTCAGGAGCGCAGCCCATCAGCACGCCGGCGCACACCGCCGCCAGCACGTTCTCCAGATTGTGCGCGCCCTTCAACGGAATCTCCGAGACTTGCATGATCTCGCGCTGGCTTCCCGTGGCGTCGCGGAACACGATGTTGCCGTCGCGCACCCACGCACCTTGCTGCACTTCCTTCTGCCGGCTGAACCAGAATACTCGCGCGCGTGTCCGCGAGCCCATCGCCACGCACGTGGGATCGTCTGCGTTCAGCACGGCAAAGTCGCTTGCCTGCTGGTTTTCGAAAATGCGGGCTTTGGCGGCCACGTAGACTTCGACCGTCCGATGCCGGTCGAGATGGTCGGGCGTGACATTCAACACCACCGCCACTCTCGGACGAAAAGTCTGAATCGTTTCCAGCTGAAAACTGGAAACCTCGAGCACGATCACCGTTTCAACCGTGGCGCGCTCGGCCAGCGAAATCGCGGGCGTCCCGATATTGCCGCCGACCAGCGCGGGCAAACCCGCGGCCGTCATGATTTCGCCGGTGAGCGCAGTGGTTGTGGTCTTGCCGTTCGATCCCGTGATGGCGACAATGGGCCCGGGCAGAAAGTTCGCCGCCAGTTCAATCTCGCCAATCACCGTCTCGCCCAGCGCGCGCGCCTGCGTCAGCGGAGGAGCATCCACGGGCACGCCGGGGCTGACCACAATCAGATCTTGCCCGTGAAAGGTGCGGTCGCCGTGGCCACCTGTCTCGACCGTGATGCCGTGGTCGAGCAGCACCGGAATCTCGTTGCGCAGTTCGTCGCCGCTCTTGGTGTCGGACACGGTTACACGCGCCCCATGCGCCTTCAAGAACAGCGCCGACGCCACGCCCGACTTGCCGAGGCCAACCACCAGCACGCGTTTGTTGTTGAGTTCCATGGAAAACAGTCCGACGATTCATCGCTACCGGATTGAGTAATTGAGAAATTTCGTAATTGAGGAATTGAACCCCGGAATTCGACAACAATTACTCAATTACCAAATTTCTCAATTACTCAATCCGATCTTCTTACCTCAGCTTCAGCGTGGTCAGGGCGAACAACGCGAATACCAGCGACGCGATCCAGAAGCGCACGATGATTTTCGACTCCGACCAGCCCAGCAGTTCGAAATGATGATGCAGGGGAGCCATCTTGAAGATGCGCTTCTTGCGCAGCTTGTAAGAGCCAACCTGCAGAATCACTGAGACTGCCTCGATCACGAACACGCCGCCAATAAACGGCAACAGAAGTTCTTGTTTGATGATGACGGCGACCGTGCCGATCGCGCCGCCCAGAGCCAGCGATCCGACGTCGCCCATGAAGACTTCCGCGGGATGCGCGTTGTACCAGAGAAATCCGATGGACGAGCCGACCATGGCTCCGCAAAAAATCGTCAGTTCCGCCACTTGCGGCATGCGCGGAATTTCCAGATACGTGGCGAAGGTCGCGTGCCCACTGACGTAGGTGAGCACAGCCAGCGCCCCCGCCGCGATCACCGTGCAGCCGATCGCCAGACCATCGAGGCCGTCGGTGAGGTTTACGGCGTTGCTCGCCCCCACGATCATGAAAGCCACGAATGCAATAAATGGAAGGAAAGCCAGCGGCCACAAATGGGGATGATGCACCAGGCTCTCTACCACCAGATCGGGATGAAACTGCTTAAAGAACGGCACGATCAGCTTAGTGGAATACATGCCATAGGCCTGCATGGCGATGAGCATTGAAGCGATGACGATGCTGGCGGCGATCTGCAGCCCCATCTTGGCGCGCGCGGTCAGCCCCAGGTTGCGGCGATGCGCCACCTTGCTGTAATCGTCAGCGAAGCCAATCGCCGCGTAGGCGCAGGTGGAGAACACGGCGATCCACACGAAGCGGTTGCTCAGGTCAGCCCACAGCAGCGTCGGAACGACGATGGCGATCACAATCAGCAATCCACCCATGGTGGGCGTGCCGGCTTTTTTCTGGTGAGCCTTGGGACCCTCTTCGCGAATGTATTGTCCGATCTGGAATTCGCGCAGCCGCCCGATGACCAGTGGTCCTACAATCAGCGCGGTAAACAGCGCCGTCAGGCTGGCGAACGCCGTGCGGAACGTAACATAGCGAAAGATGCGGAATGGCGCGATGTAATGTTGCAGCTTCACGAACAACAGCCAGTAGAGCAATCAGCCTCCGTTCCGCACAGAAGAGCATTGTTGATTGGGTGATTGTTGATTGAACCCAAAGAGCTGCTCGGCGCTTTAAGTTTTTCAATCAACAATCACAAATCATCAATCATGAATTGCTTTCCGCGCCTTCCAGGTCTCCAGCGCCTTCTCGAGTTTCACGCCCCGCGAAGCCTTGAGCAGCACCACATCGCCATCACGCGCTTCGCGGGCCAGCCACTCGCCGGCTTCCTCGGGCGTGGCCACAAACTCGGCCCGTGCTTCCGCGTGTTGCGCGCCCTCGACCATGGCCTGGGCCAATCCGCGTACACCGACCAGGACGTCGATTTTCTTCCCGGCGATGTGCTGGCCGGCGGCGCGGTGCAGATCCTCTCCCGCCGGTCCGAGTTCGAGCATTTCTCCCGCGACCACGATGCGGCGCCGGGCCTTCATCGCAGCCAGCGCTTCAACCATGGCGCGCAGGGCCGTCGGATTGGAATTGTAACAATCGTTGATCACCGTGATGTTACCCAGTTGGACGACCTGCCCGCGTTTGTCGGGCGGCGCAAGCGTCGCCAGCGCGGCCACGGCTTCCGCCAGCTTCAGGCCGCGAGCCACGCCCACGGCCACCGCCGCCAGCGCGTTCAGAATGTTGTGTTCTCCCACCAGCGGAAGACGCGCGTGCTCGCGACCGCCGGCAGCCGCTACGTCGAACTCCGAGCCTTCCGCGCCGTGCGTCGCCAGATTTGCGGCGCGCACGTCAGCGTGAATAGCCCGCGTGCCGTAGGTCACCACTTTGCCTTTGAAGTCGCGCCCGAACTGCGAGACGTATTCATCGTCGGCGTTGAGCACGGCCGTTCCGCCGGCAGGAAGCGACTCGATCAATTCGTACTTCGCCCGCGCGATGCCGGCAATCGAATCAAAGAACTCCAAGTGCACCGGCGCAACGTTGGTCACCACTCCGATTTCCGGCTGCGCGATCCTCGCCAGCGCGCGAATCTCGCCCGCATGCGACATTCCCATTTCAATCACCGCGACGTCGTGTTCCGGTTCCAGCTTCAACAGCATCAGGGGCAGGCCAAAATGATTATTGAAGTTGCCTTCGGACTTGAGCACGCGAAAACGCGCGCTCAGAACATGCGCAATCGCCTCCTTCGTCGTCGTCTTCCCTGCCGAACCGGTCACGCCCACCAGCGGCTTGCCCCACACCTTGCGCACCGCGGTGGCCAGAGTCTGCAAGGCAACGAGCGTGTCATCCACGGCCAGCAGCCGAGCGTTCGCGGGATAACGATGCAACCGGTCTTTGCCTACGACGGCCGCAGTGGCTCCTTTTTCCAGAGCCGCATCAACGTAGTCGTGGCCGTCAAGCCGTTCGCCTTTGACAGCGAAGAAAAGTTGCCGCGGCCCTATCGTTCGAGAATCGATCGAATAGGCTTGCGCAACTTCCTCTCGCGGGAACTCGCCAGTGGCAGAAATAAATTCGGCGATTTTTGACAACGTCAGCTTCACATCCGCTCCCACGAAGATCGGCAACCACGAAGGTCACGAAGTATCACGAAGGAATTCATTTCTATCCGTTTTTTCTTCATGTACCTTCGTGTCCTTCGTGGTTAATGATCGGAATGACTATTTCACACGTGGTTAATGATCGGAATGACTATTTCACACCCGCTGACTCGCCTTCGAACCCAGCCGCCCGCAACGCTGCCCGAGCCACTTCAACATCGTCAAACGGATGCGATCCTTCGCGCGTAATCTGCACCTTCTCGTGACCTTTGCCCGCCAGCAGCACAATGTCTCCCGGACGCGCTTCGGCAATCGCCAGCGCAATCGCTTTGCGGCGGTCGGCTTCCACCGTGTATTTCGCGCCGGTTCTCTGCAGGCCCACCACCGCGTCGTTGATGATGGCGCGGGGGTCTTCGCTGCGCGGATTGTCGGAGGTCAGCACCACAAAATCGCTGCCGCGCCCGGCTGCTTCGCCCATCAGCGGACGCTTGGCGCGGTCGCGATCGCCGCCGCAGCCGAACACGGTCAGCACTCTCGCGGTTCCCCCTCCGCGCGACACAAACTCGCGGGCCAGCGCGGTCAGATTGCCCAACGCGTCGTCGGTATGAGCGTAGTCCACGACTACAGTAAACGGCTGGCCGCAGTCGACCCGCTCAAATCTTCCCGGCACGTGCGTGAGTGACTCCACGCCGCGCGTAATCGCGGTTGCGTCGCACCCGCGCGCATAACACGCGGCCGCTGCCGCCAGAATGTTGTACACATTCACCCGCCCGATCAGCGGCGAGAAAAGGGCAATCTTTGCCTCCGGCGTCGCCATATCGAAGCGCGTGCCGCGCAGGTTGATGTCCACGTTCTCGGCGTGAAAGTCGCCGCGCTCCCAGCCATAGCTCAGCACCACCGCGCTGCGCTTGCGGCTGAACTCCGCCAGCCGCGCGCCATATTCGTCGTCGAGATTGGTGACCGCGGCGCGCGGAGGATCCGTACCGCAGCCTTCGAAAAGCGCGCGCTTGGCCGCGAAGTATTCGTCCATCGTCTTGTGATAGTCGAGGTGGTCACGCGTCAGGTTGGTAAACACGGCGACGTCAAACGGCACGCCGAAGACCCGCTCCTGCGCCAGCGCGTGCGAGGAAACTTCCATGACCGCGTCAGTCACGCCCAAACCCAGAGCCTCATTAAGAATACGCGCCAGTTCGAGCGCCTCGGGAGTCGTATGGGGCGCGGGATACACCTTGCCGGCCACATGATATTCAATCGTCCCGATCAGCGCGCTCTTGCGCCCCGCCGCGGTCAGAATCGATTCGATCAGAAACGCTGTCGTGCTCTTGCCGTTGGTCCCGGTAATTCCGGTGACCGCAATCCGCTCTGCCGGACGCTTATAGAAATTCGCGCTGATCCGGGCCAGCGCTCGCCGCCCATGCGGCACCACCGCCCAGGCCACCGCTTCGCGAGGCTTCTCGGCGGCAGAATCAGTCACCACGGCGACCGCACCCGCCTTGATCGCCGCATCAATGAAGCGGTTCCCGTCCGAAGTCTCCCCGTGCATGGCCACGAACACGCACCCCGGCTGGACGCGGCGCGAGTCGTATTCCACACCACTGACGCTGGGGTCCCCGCGCCGGTCGAGGACCTCCGCGCCCTCCAGCAGATGTTGGAAGGTCATTGCTCGAAATTATAGGGCACGCGCAGAAAAGCGATTGTTGATTGTTGATTTCAGATTGTTGATTGAAAGGCTGAGAGGACAGCGGGTACATGGAGCTTTTCAATCAGCAATCAAAAATCTGAAATCAACAATTTCTCCCGGCTCATTACCTCGGTCACGTTCCAGCCGCCGCCCTCCTGCGCTACATTCACCTCATGAGCTACGGATCCGCTCCTGCAAAATTCAAGTGTGCACAGTGCGAACAGCCCGAAAACTCCTGTGAGTGCGAGAAGTTCTGCTGCCTCTGCCAGGCGGCGTTAGACGTCCGCATCTGCGCCGACGGCCTCATGTACTGCGAGCCCTGCCGCAACGCCTGCGACTATAAGACCTCGGAGTAGCGGGGCGTTCCTCGCCGAAACTGTGGTGGAAACACCTTCGCCCGGCAGCGTCGTTTTGGCCCTCGCTCGCTCCCCGATCCCAAAACATTTGGCAGGCTGAGGCCTTTTGAGTGAGAATAGTGCGTTTGGCTTTCTGCGGCTGTTTACCCTACTAATTTCCGTCCTAACTAAAGAGGAGTTCCCATGGCTACCACGATGCACGTCAGCGACGTGGCCGAGTTGCTGAGCGAAGGCCGGACGCACTTCAATCTCTCCCCGGCAGCGCTGGTGGAGCACGCCATCCGGCGCAACGAAGCGAAGCTGGCGGCCAACGGAGCCCTCGTCGGATACACCAATCGCACCGGCCGTTCTCCTAAAGACAAGTTCATCGTCAAGGATGCGGCCACGGCCCACACCATCGCCTGGGGCACGGTGAACCAACCGTTTGAGCCGGAGAAGTTTGACGCGCTCCACGAGCGCGTGATCGACCATCTGCGGGGGCGCGAACTTTTTGTGCAGGACCTTTTCTGCGGCGCCGATCCCGCCTATCGCCTGCCGGTTCGCATTGTGAACGAATACGCTTGGCACAATCTCTTTGTGCGGCAGCTATTTTTGCGGCCCACCGCGGAGGAACTCAGAGGTCATCATCCCCAATTCACCGTCATCGCGGCCCCGGAGTTCCAGGCTGATCCTAAACGCGACGGTGTGAACTCCGAAGTTTTCGTTGTACTGAACTTCACGCGCCGCACCGTGCTCATCGGTGGAACTTCCTACGCCGGCGAGATGAAGAAAGCGATTTTCAGCATCATGAATTTCCTGCTGCCGCCGCGCAACGTGTTTCCCATGCACTGCTCGGCCAACGTCGGCCACAACGGGGTAAGCGCGCTGTTTTTCGGGCTCTCGGGGACGGGAAAGACCACCCTGTCGGCCGACCCCTCGCGCGATCTGATCGGCGACGACGAGCATGGCTGGAGCGCCGGCGGCATCTTCAACTTCGAAGGCGGATGCTACGCCAAGTGCATCAAGCTCTCCCAGAAAAACGAGCCCCAGATCTGGAACGCGCTTCGCTTTGGCTGCGTGCTGGAAAACGTCGCCCACGATCCACATACCCACATTCCCGATAACAACGACGA
>Ga0302324_100002825_pt1 | contig 39605 bp, 32 predicted proteins | sample Palsa_T0_1_FD_201949 | JGI IMG/M metagenome (GOLD analysis project Ga0302324, IMG submission 201949) | Peat permafrost microbial communities from Stordalen Mire near Abisko, Sweden - Palsa_T0_1 | ecosystem: Environmental > Terrestrial > Soil > Palsa > Peat permafrost | place: Sweden: Abisko...
ATCCTTTCTTGTCCACACTCGTCTTATTCACCAGACTCGGGATGTTGAAATAAACATGAAGACCCCAATTTGTCATCACGACGTTATTGACACCCTGGGATGAGGTGACGATGCCCTCGGCGCGCAGTGCTTGATTGACTCGATTGGCGACTTCAGGCGTGTCAAAAGTTGAAATCAGAAAGCAGCCGGTATCTCCCTGCGGATCGACAATCCTTCTCAGACGCAGTTGAGGGAACTGTTCCAGTGCCTTGCGAATGCGATATTTGCTGCCGCGCATCGCGGCGATCACTCGTGGCAGCTTTCGGAGTTGTACTCGCAAAATGGAAGCGCGCAGTTCATCGATGCGGTAACCTCGTCCCCACAGACACAGAGCAAGGTTGTCAAAGACGGTCCGGCCGTTTTCGTCCCGAGCGTAACCCAAATCGTGAACGGCAAAAGCTCGGTCGTAAAGGCGGGCGTCATTCGTGACGACGGCCCCGCCCTCTCCGCTGGTCATATTTTTGTTCATCTGAAAACTGAATATCCCCATGTCTCCGAACGTGCCGACTTTTCTCCCATTCACACTTCCTCCCGCACACTGAGCGCAGTCCTCGAGAAGAAACAAGCCTCGCTCGCGGGCTACCTTGAGAAGTTCGGTGATGTTTGCAGGCGCGCCACTCATGTGGACTGCGATGATTCCTGTGGTTCGCGGGGTAATCGATTTCTGGACAGCAACGGGATCAAGACAGAACGTTTCATCGATGTCAGCCAACACCGGTATAGCGCCGAGATTCACTACCGCAGCGACGACCGAAACCCACATGTAGGCTGGAACAATCACTTCCTGTCCCGGTCCGACGCCCAGCGCAGAGAGAGCGGTGTGCAGTGCCCCTGTGCCACTGCTTACGGCGACTGCGTGAGCTACACCAAGGAACGACGCGAACTCAGACTCGAAGGCTTCCACTTCTCCTTGTAGATCGATGCCGTAATAGCGGAATGGCGAGCGACTTTTCAACACCCGCAACGCTGCCTCGATCTCTTCTTCGTCCATGTGATGGATGCCTGGAAACTCCAGGGGGAGAGGCTGGGTCCGGACAGGCTTGCCACCGTCGATCGCTAATTTCTCATCTAGCGTTGCGGAATTATCTTGTGTCAGCTTCATTGTGCGTCACCTATGATTGATGTTTTGGATCTTCCTTAACTACCTGTCTTGCCCTTTATCTCCTCAGCGTGTTCTGCGGCCTCCGCTTTGGCGCTCTTACTACTCCACAATGCAGTCGTAATCGAAATCGCCGGCAACTTCAAACGGAGCACTCGATCATGGAACTTCACGGCGATTTCCACATCTTTGTCCTTGCTGTTCATCAACTCGGTCACAATCTCGCCATCCGGCGCTTTGAACGCCATGACCCGCACTCCGTCCAATGGTCCAGTAGTCTTAATGCGAACATCCCCCGGGCGTACGAACTTGCTGAAGTGTGCGAGGTAGTAGTAGAGGCCCGTGTATGTTACTTTCTTCGATCGCCGATCGATGATCACCACGGGGTGCTGAACATTCGGGTCGGGATTTCCATGAATCTCCGACACCGACCAAGGTCCGCCCTTTTCGTCCAATATCATGTTCCAGTAGATCCAGGCGGACGTATCGACCTCGAGATCGTTGAAGATCTGATTGCCCCAGTAGTCACCGTCCTCAAAGTCGAAGCGAGGAAGAGGCATCGATTTAGGGGTGCCTGCGTCGTAGGCGTAGCACACCTCTGTCATCCATAAAGGCAGATCCGGATATTGACGATGCAAGTTCAGGATTTTGTCCCAGTCTTTGTTGTCATATCCGTGATAAGGCGCGACTGAGACGTACTGACGCGCCGCGGGGTCGTCCAGCACCAATGGATAATTACGAGCTGCGTCCTCGCGGTTAGGCGCTTCACTCAACATGATGCGGGTGCGAATGCGTTCTTTCTTGAAAAGCGGGCCTACATGGTCTCTCAGCAAGACGTCGATCGCGTTGTAGGGAATCTTGGTGTAGATATCTGGCTCGTTGAACAGGCTCAGATAATCGACGAATACGCCGTGTTTTTCGTACTCCTGAAGATAACGGAGATAATATCGAGCTAGCGCATCGTAATATTGCGAATTCACGTCTTGATTCTTGTTCACGTCAAACAACATCCAGTCGGGCGGATAATCCATCGGAGCTTGTAAAACAAACTTGCCATAACGGCGAGCCAGTTTGATAAAAGTGATCAGCCCATTTGGCTCGAGATCACGGGCTATGGAGAAGTGGCTCATCGCGACGTCACCCGGCACATCGTCATAGCTGTAGAAAGGTCCCGCGGACATGAAGTCGGTTGAGGCAATTACGGTTTTCATGGCGGAGAAGCCGGCGCCCTTCTCAGGATCGAAGAGAGCGCGCAAAACCGATTCGCGCTCACCAGGAGGCAAGCTGTTCAAGCAGATCAGGCCGGCTTCTAAGAAGGACGCCCCAAAGCCGTCGATCCTCTGGTAAGTGACGTCGTCGTCGATCTCGAATTGTATGATCGAAGGATCTTTATCCTGCTCGAAGCGAAGAGCCGGCTTCGAGCTCATGCGGTCCCCAGCTTTCGAGGACACAAACAGCCGGACGTCCTGCGCGACCGTCGCCGTACAGGCGACTAAAAAGAAGATGGCACTAGTGGCAACGACGTATCCTTTTCTCCTCTGTGCTTTGGAGCGCTTCATTTACAGACCCTTCTGCCAAAGAAGGGCCATATCCCATCGACATGAATGCAGTTGCAAACCAGGGGCGGCATTCGCAGACAACCTCAAAAATTGAACTTGAGTGCCACTTGACCGATGCGCGGGTCGCGAGCGACCGTGATGATTCCAAAGCTCGAGCCTGGAACTCCCGCACAACTCTCTCCAGGTCCGCTCGTGACACAGGTGCCTGTGCCGGGAGAGCCCAAGCCGCTGGTTGCTACAAATTGCGTGTGATTGAACGTATTGAAAAACTCGGCACGAAACTCGATATGCATGCGGTCATGCACCGCGAAGTCTTTCAAAAGCGCCATATCCCAGTTGTTGATTCCTGGGCCGGGAAAAAAACGCCGCCGCGCATTTCCCAATTGGCCCAACTGCTCTGAAGTGAACAGGGATGCATTGAAATACGGTTGACCGCTTCTCGGGTCGGCAAAGTTCAGCGGACCGGGAGTAAAGTTGGGAGTGTCAATGCCGTTGTTGTTTGGTCCTGCAGATGTAGTGCCCGTCAGCGAGTTATCGTCAAGTTCGAGCAATGTGACCGGCAGCCCGGTAGAGAAGCGAGTGATGCCGGAGAGTTTCCAGCCGCTCGTGAGGTTGCCTTTCTTACCGAATAGGCGGTCGAACGGCATCTCGTACGTATAACTGATGACGACGTTATTTTTCAGGTCAAAAGCGGCTAACTCTCTGGTCTGGCTCGGGTCAAAAGGATTGACTTGATCGCCCAGGCCAGAGGACTGATCGAGCGTCTTGCTGTACGTGTATCCGGCCAAGAATTCCAGGCGGCCACTGCGGTGGCGAAAAGTAGCTTCTAAGGCGTTGTAACTGGCGTTACCGATGTTTTCGTACAGACCGGTGCTGCCAAAATCCACTCCCAACGGCTGGCGGGGAACTACAGTTTGGCCAGTGACGGTTGTAAAACTGCCAGTCTCGGCCATGGGGCCGCAAGTCGCACTTCCAGCCGCGACTTCGCTTGTTTGGCTTACAGAAAGGCAGATCGCTGGGACTGAAGGATTGGCATTGACCAGCACCAGCAGCCTATGACTCTGAGTACCCACATAGCTAAGGTTCACGAGCGAATTGCTACCGAGTTGCCGCTCGAGCGACAGTTCGTAGTGTTCGGCGTAGGGAAGACGGTTTTTGTACCAATAGCCGGGTGAACTTGAGATCGGCTCGAACTGAGCCCAGTTCACGTTTGGATCGGGATTCGACACCGACGCATTAGCGGGAGGAAACACGACCGGATAGCGCTGTCCCTCGCTGTTTCCAGTGGCTCGATCGACGAACGGAGTAGCGAACAAATCAGGATTCGGACTCGAATAAAACAATCCGTAGGGAGGGTCACCCACCTCCAGGGCGTCGGTAAGATCTTCGATCGCGGTGTAGAAGATGCCGTATCCAGCCCGGATACTGCTTTGGCCGCTGCTGCCAAGTAACCAGTGCAGCGCACCCGTGTCTGATGAAGGCGAATAGGCCAATCCCACCCGAGGAGCGAAATTGTTGTAATGAGTCGGAGCCAGAGTCGATGGCACATTTGGATCGCCAGGAAATACCCAGCCGGTAGGAGCACCGGGGAATACTTGTGATTGCTCTCCCGGAATGATGGTTTCCAACTGGTTCCTGGCTTCCCACCACGAAGTGCTTACGTCCCAGCGAAGACCATAATTCAACGTCAGCGACGAAGCCACGCGCCAGCTATCCTGCGCATAGAGTCCGAAGTAGCGGCTGCGGGAGTGGAGCGGAGCCTGCTGCCCCTGCTCATAGTAGACCGGCGCCCCGATTAGAAAATCAGCCAAGTCAAGTCCGGTTTCCGATCCATCGAATGCGAAGCTGCCGTTATTGGCACCGTAGGCGACCTGCGTAATCTGGTCGTAATGAACGTTGCCGCCGAACTTAATGGAATGGGTGCCAAGCACTTTCGAATAATTGTCGAGCAGTTGATACGTATTGTTGTACTGGCCTAAGGGATAAGCATTGACACCGAAACTGAAATTGTTCAGCGAAATATTTGGCACCCCTTCAAACTGTGGCGCAATCGGGACAATGCCCAGAGTATTCGCGCCGGTCACAAACCCTAGAGAAGCGAGCGATGGGCCCACGCCTCCCTCCGGTTGTCCAGAGAAGCTTGCGAAACGCATGTAATGTAGACGCAGCTCGTTCACCGCAGTCGGGCTTTGGGTGGTGATGTCGCTCAGGTTGACCATCTGCGCCCTGCCGATGTTCAGAACATTGAACCCCGGCAAAGACACGAAACAGTAAGGACACTGCTGGCTATAGTCATCCAGGAAGTAGTACGCAGAGAGCATGCCGGCGCGGCTGCTACCATCGACCCGGATTCCACCCTTATCGTCGCGCAGCACATTGTTATATGCGCCGGTCTCAAAAAACGGCTGGCCGTCCTCGGTGATGTTTGGCTGTGGAATGTACTTAAGAAGCGCCTTGGAGGGAGCGGATATTGCCGACGCTGGAATGATTGCATTCGGGAAGACGCAAGCGCTTGAAGTGACGCAACCGGGCGAATAATAGTTCTCGCCGTTCGTAACTGGATATCGCAGCTCGGAAGACAGAAGGCTCGCCCAGTATGACCCGCCGACAGTACCAGTCAGTTCGCCGGATACATCTGCTAGATTCCCGGTGAGATCAGGAGCAGAGTAAATCGGCACATTGGCAACTTGCCCCTGGACCTGACGCGTGCCCTGATAATCGACGAAGAAGAAGACCTTCTTGCGCACGATCGGCCCACCGAAGGTGGCGCCAAACTGGTTCTGCTTGAACGCTTCGCGGATACTGCTGAAGAAATTGCGGGCGTCGAGATCGTCGTTGCGCAAGAACTCGAAGAGTTCTCCGTGAAAGTCATTTGTGCCCGACTTGGTAATCGCATTCACCTGTCCACCGCTGTAATTGCCGTATTCAGCATCGAAGTTATTGGTGATAATGCGAAACTCCTCGATCGAATCGAGGTTGGGAACAATCGCCGTGGTCTGATTAACGCCTTCGTTAACGTTGCCACCATTCACCATAAAGCCGTTCGCCGTTTCGCGCTGACCACTGACGGAGAGGCCGCCGGCGTTCAAATTGCCGGAAGGCGAAAGGGGCGTGTACTCTCCCGAGTTCTCTGGCGCCACTCCAGGTTGCAGGGCCAACAAGTCGGTGTAGCTGCGACCATTGAGGGGAAGAGACTCCATTTTGGCGCTCCCGATCACCTCACCCATTTGCGTATTCGTGGTTTCAACCCGCACCGAGCTACTTGAAACGGTCATCTCCTCGTGCACGCCGCCCACCTGAAGACGCGCATCCACCCTCACTGCGCTATTCGCGTCAATGGCAACGGCGGTCTGCCGAAACTCCTTGAAGCCAGTCTTGCGCACGCTGATGCCGTAGGTGCCAACCGGCAAAGCCAGAAAGGAATAAAAGCCCTTCTGATCGGTGACGACCACCTGCTGAATCCCGGTTTCGAGGTTGCGTGCGCTGACCTCTGCTCCAGCAATCACAGCGTCGCTCTTATCTGTCACGATTCCCGAAATGCTCCCGGTTACGCCGGCGCTCGCACTTTGAATCATGGACAAGCAGAACCACCCGGTTAGCAGCATCGCCCAGGCGATTGCACGCCAATGACTGCTTCGTAATCGATGGTTGAACCGTGTTTCGATCGCTAAGGCAACTCGCTGAGGTGGCATTCGCTCTCCCTGAGCTTTCCGTTTCGGGCTAGTAGACGGCCTACACTTACTTCAGCAAATGAAGTAATATAGCGAATAACGCTCAATCTTTACGCCTGTTCGTTCAATTATGTCAAGAAATAAGTGAGAGGTGGCCCTGCTTTTATGGCAGGATTGGGCTACACGTTCTTTTGGCGGACGGCTAGCGTAAATTCACCTTGCGGCAACTGAAACTGTCCGAAGGGCTTCGGATCTTAAAGCCGCGGTGAACCAACCGCCGTGAAAGGGCAAAGAAGGTGAACACGAGGAGTCTAAAAAGGAAGCAGGCTCGAAATTCCGAATCCAAGTCTTTCAAGAGCGAGTGGACGGTTCTGCAACTCATTCACGCGAAGCGCAACATTTCGCGAATCGAGCTCTCCAAGCAGACCTGCCTCAGTGCGGCTTCCATCACCGCTATCGTCCAAAATCTGATGGATAGAGGGTTGGTTGTGGAATCCGGTCACACCGCGAGTGCTCTGGGACGAAAACCTGTTTCTCTGAGCCTTAGCGACGACGCCGGCTTCCTTGTCGGAGTAGACCTGGGATCGTTCTACACGCGGATCGTAGTCACAAATATCCGAGGCGCTTTGGTCTACAAGCATGAGTCCGAAACCGGAATGCAGGACGGACGCGATCTTGTTCTTTCGAGAACCCTGAAGAAGATCCACAAAGCAATCGATGATTCCGGAACGCGGCAGAACGCCTTTAAGGGGATTGGAATTGGGCATTCCGGCGTGATCGATGTAAGTAAAGGCTTGGTACTGTCTTTTCCGCGCCCTGGTCAGATGACCGAATGGAAAAATGTTCCGCTCAGAGATATCCTGGAGCGCGAATTTGGCGTGCCCTGCCTGCTTGAGGACAGCGTGCGAGCGATCGCAACAGCAGAAAAGCATCTTGGACTCGGAGCAGGTCTGAACGATTTCATATACGTTGACGCTGGAATGGGGATTGGCGCCGCGATTTTTCTGGACGGAAAACTCTACCGCGGACCTGGCGGCAGCGCCGGCGAATTCGGTCACATGACTGTAGATGAACACGGCCCGCTGTGTTGCTGCGGCAATTATGGGTGCTTGGAGACGCTAGCTTCTTGTGGAGCCATTATCCAATCAGTGAAAAGCGCCATCGAAAAAGGCGTGGATTCGAAGGTTCGAGAATTAGCGCAAGAAGATCTGAACCAGATCAGTATTGAGATGATCGGACAAGCTGCGATGGAAAATGACAGCCTGTCTTTTCGCGTTCTGCACGAGGCAATGTCGCACATTGCTGTAGCTCTGGCTGACGTTGTGAACCTACTGAATCCGCACGTGCTCATTTTTGGAGGGGCTCTGTTTCGCTCCGCACCGGAACTATTCCTGGAACCCTTGAAGCGCACCATAAAACAACGCGCGTTGGAAAAATCAGCGAATGAAGTGCAACTCAAGATCTCGACCTTGGGGAGTGAAGCGGGTGCCCTCGGAGCCGGAAGATTGATTTCCGAAATCGTGATAGAGAGACTCTACCTAGGGAACCTTAGAATGAGTTCTGGCTAGCAGTCATCACAATCGATTGATCGGTTGCGAGATGACGGGTGAACCGGAAATTATTTCCGGGCCAGAAGTCGAACCACCTCCGATGTCCTTGTTGCAAAGACTCTTACGCGCTCAGTTGATTGCTGTCAACTAGCTCTGCGATTCACCGCGATTCACCCGGCCCCGGCGCTTCGCGGAGATACAGCGTTCCAGATGCGCCTAAGCTCTCCCAAAACCCCAGGCCGAAGAACACCTGTCGTTTTTCGTTAATGCGTTAACACGTGAATAACGACATTTGAGGAAGAACCTTTCTATGAATAACGACAATGGAGTGAGCTCGAAACGACGTATTTTCCGCCGGGCGAACTGCTGGCCGACATTCGGGTACTGATCGCCGAGGGGCAGCGCCAAACCACGATCACTGTGAATATGCGGCTGACGCTCCTGACGGGCTCGGGTCGCCTGCCGGCTTGTCATCGTTATATGACGAATCTGGCGACGAACCCGGACGGTACGGCGGATCGTTGGACCCATCGTAGCTGTAATCCGGGTAGGGGTAAGCCATTGGAGGATACCAGTAGGGGTTGTACAACCAAGGATCCCAGCCGAACCCCCAGCCAAGTGCCCAGTACGGCCATCCGAAGCCGAAGCCCCAACCCCAACCGCCTCCCCAACCCCAACCGCCCCACCTACCATAGCCGCCTCCCCAACCATAGCCACCTCGACTGAAGCTTGGCGTAGCTCTATCGGAATTTCCGCTGTTACGAGCGGAGAGGCCTGAGTTCGCTGCGCCTCCGGAATTGCGTGCTTCGGTGGAACGCGCAGAATTGCCTGCACTGGAACGCGCGGAACTACCCGCGTTGCCAAACGAATGCCACTGGCCATCGGCGATTGCGGGACGAACATTCGACGAACGATCTGCGAACCAACCGGAATTGCGGCCAGCCTCGGACCCGCCGTAGGAACCGCGGCCCGCTCCCTCACGACCGGCCGCTGATCCACCACGAAAGCCGCCGCCTCGGTTGTAACTTCCTCCGCCATAAGACCGCCCGCCACCGTAATATCCGCCGCCACCACGGTAGGCACCGCCGCCGCCATAATGTCCGCCGCCACTGCCGCCCCCGCCATGGAAACCGCCACCGCCGCCACCGTGACCGCCACCACCACCGCCGCGCTGGGCGAATGCTGGAAATGGCGCTAGAAGAAGACCGAGGGAAGCAGCAAACGGAAGGAGGAATCTACGAAGAACGAATCTGCTCATGACCTGTACCCCCTTCGAACGTGGTGTAGCTTCGAGCGGGGAATCTATGTACGAGGAGCCCACGTACAAGGACGGCGCACTCCCCATCAAAGATTCTACTCCGATGCATGAGGTTGCACCAAAGTTCAAGTGGCGCGGTTTGTCACCAAAAGGCATTTCAGTGCGAGTGGCCCAACGGGAGGTGCAAGCCAGGCATTTTCCGCCGCGTGTGGCTCTTTGGTCCGGCTCAGCGCTGAGATTGGGTGAGAAAGCGGTGTGGTTTGCGGCAGGTTGAATCGAGGGAGCGTTGCTCCTCTTCCGAGCTGTTGTAGATCAGTGGGCCACCGTCCTTGTAGATCACGTCGCGGAGAGGTCGGCCAGCAGCCATCTTTCTTAGAGAAACGAGAAAGATCGTATGTCAATGGCTTGTGGTCGGCATTTTGCTAGTTCCTGTCCGATGTGATGAAAAGGCAGAACACCAAGCTCAAGTGTCCTAAACCCTCAGACACTTGTCGGGAGATTCTGGGCTCACGATTCTTTGATACGCCAAGTGGCTTCCCTCAACCGGACCTTTCTCTAATTCTGCTGCCGTTCATCGCATCGAATTGCAGCTCCCATTCTCCTTTAAGCTCAAGGATCTTTCCTGATCCGCGTTGAAGGCCCGTCATAACGGCGTGAATCTTTTTCCATCAGTGAAATCGAACGGTTCGACGCGCCAAGTGCACACTTCATTCCCAAAGCAAGCTCGACACTGTTACCAGGAACTACGTTGATTGGAAATGCAAAGAGTTCCAACGGATCTTTGCAAGAGCTTTGCCAACTCTTAACGCCGCTCGCATTCATGCCAGCCTCTAATTACCTGTGCACACCGAAACACTTGATCTCAGGCGTGAAAGTCGTCGACCGCAACGCAATCGGCGCACGAAGGACTGTGAAGTATTCGATTGGCAATCATCTGGTTCAATGAAAGTGAAAATGCAGAAAGGAGTCGTAATATTAAGAGATTCATGGCTCATCCCCGCCTTGAACTGCGCTTATGCTCTATGCACATGTTTAGCGCAACCTAGCCTGCTGGACATCTGTCTCGCGGCTGCATGGCAGGCCGGAACCCTAATCACCTCGGCAACTAAGGACAGATTGAGACTTATGTTCTAACCCAGGCTTCAGTTGGATCCGTTTTCGCCCGTGCCTTCCCAAGTCAACTGGTCAACTCCGCAAAGTTGTAGCTCCTACTCCGAAAAAGGCAGGCGCACAGGGCTTGGGTCCTGCGGCCGTGACTGCTTCGATGCTTGGTGCGGAATTCAATGCGGGTTCATTCAGTCAGCCATTTCGTGTGAACTTCGTTTTGGCTCTCGACAGGCCTGAGTTGGCTGCTCCGAGTCGCCAAGGGTCTCGTGGACGTGACCGTTCTCGCGGCGAACAGCCCATAAGGCCGCGACAATGGAGCCAACAATACTTAACGTGATCACTAAACTGACAATCATCAATAATAGCGCGCTGAATACCTCAATTGTATCTTTCAAGATTCGTACCTCATCATGAATAACCAACGGTGTGACGGCTATCAGATAGATCAGGAGCCCGAAGAAGAAGGCTCCCGCTACGGTCCCGCAGGCGGATCGGGTCGTCTGTTTTCTTCTCCTCTATGCTCACGTTCCTGCATGCGCCGTTCCAAATCCTTTTGGTGATCACTAAGCAGAGTATGAATCTGGCGGTGGGTTTGGTCGCTGATCGCGTGAATCTGAGGCGCAAGCTCCTGCCGCGAGGCTTTCGGATTCTTGTCGAGCAGCGCCTGAATGTTGTCTTGGTGCTCCTGAAGCAGAGGCCGAACCTGCTGCTCCTGTTTCGGAGTCAACTCCAGATAGTTCGTAAGGCGAGCAAGCTCCTGCTCGATCGATTGCGGTGTATGGATCTGCTGAAGCTGCTCACGCGCCGAGGGCGGCTGGCCCCCATTGTTCTGAGCTACCGCAGCACCGGCCATTCCAAGCATGAGCATGACCATGACCACATATTTAAGCTTCACAGCTCGGGTCGGCATTTGTGGCGCCTCCTTTAACTACAGTCTGATCAGAATTGACGAGTAATTCTGTACTGCTCAGTCCTTGTCAACAAGCGTTCCGCGGAGTGGCGCCAATGGCAGGGGACTACCAGACTGCGCTATGTCGCTGACGGCTATGCCTAATTCAACTCCCGGTCGCCGACGGATGACGTGGAGCGAGGTCCGAAATGACGTCCGTAAGCAGGTCCATCGCTGAGCCTTGGCCACGAGCTGACGGTTCAACAGCTCTAATCTTCCGGGCGAGTCTCGCTCCTGTCATATCCGGAAGGTTGTAATCGATAACTACGACGGCGAAGCCTTGCATTGAAACAAGCTCCATGGCAGTGAGAGCAGATGGTGCAGTTCCGACGCGGAGTCCGCAAGCCCCGATAGTCGCAGCTACAATCATCCGCTCACCGCTGTCATAGTCGACACATAGAACCATTGGTGTGCAATCAGTCATCTCATTCTCCGGCTTCTGCAAGACAAACCAATCACGCTTTACCGATGGCGGCCGCTACCACGAGTGTGGATGGCGGGGTGACTTTGGCCTCCTGAGTTCGGGGATGCTTTATGGGTACCTGTCGTCCTACGTCGTAGCCCGCCGTCCAAATCTGCCAGAGGAAATATTTGCCATCGAAGACTTGAAACACGAGTTTGCTTTCATGTTGTCCAGGATCTGAGGCGCAGTGCACGGTGCGAGCAAGATACCGTGCTTAAGCTCTGGGCTCAACAGCTCAACGTTCGATTCATCCGGACTCAATGGCTGAATTGTGTAGGTGCCTACGGGCATTATGGTGTTATCTACGACAAAGTCGAAGGGAATATCCGTCCTCAAGGCAACCGATTGAGCGTGAACGCTACCGGCCACCAGGAAGAGACTGGCGAAAACATACAGCAGGTGCTTTGTCATAACTTCTCCTTGTTTTGTTCGGACCACAGAAGCAATTGAGTTTCTGGGGTTCGGACTTGAACTTTCGTTCTTACTGATAAGACGCAAATGCAAGAGAGTTATGTGTAAAGACTCGTTGTTGATTCAGTGAAGATTTGTAGGCTTGGATTCGCCGTTGGAAGCGTTATCAAATGCGAATCGAAACGAGCACAGCGCGATGATGCTGGCAAACAATTACATGATGGCTCGGGCCAAGAAGTGACCAGGTATTGGTCTTCTTCAGGTCGGCAGCGAGACCTATCCACAACGAGGAGTCAGAAGGCAAAAGTGGGTCACAAATGGCGCAATCTCGTCTGTGCGGCTTCGGAATCTGGGGCTGTGACGACGAACCGAGTGAATATTGTTTCGCGTTGACACGAACTGCGATTGAGGGGAAAATGGCAGCCGTTGTTTCGGGGTCAAAGAGAGATCACAGTTCACACCTTGCGGGGGCAGGCGGTGCAAGGGTAGAATTGCGGCGCTCTTGAGGTCAAAACAAACCAACGTCGCACAAGGTGCGATTACTTTAGTAAAGATGCGATTACTTTAGTAAAAAGGAGAAGTCTATGACGCCCAGGAAAACCCGCTACTCGCATTATGCATTGCAGATCGCGGCCGCGGCCCTTATCGCCACCTGCTGCCTTCAACCCGTTTCCGCCGGACAGACCTCGGACGCAGCGGTCGATGCGGAGGCAGCAGCGCGCGACAACTGGCGCGCGGTTATGGCTCACAATACCGACTTGGGGGAGGGTTGCTTTCAGGCATCTTATCCCAGCACCGTCTGGGAGCAGGTGGAGTGCAAAGAATTGCATCCACGCGTCCCTCCAGTCTTCCACAAGCCTGGCGAGGGGCAGGTGACGGGCAACGGTCACGACTATGTAGCTCAAGCGCCTAATCTGATCAGCGGGACACTTGGAACCTTCCCGACGGTCACCGGCGTGAAATCCGAGAAAAGTGTCGGGGTGGCCGCGTTCGGAGACGGAGGCATCCTCGGACCGAATGAATACTCACTTCAGCTCAATACGAACTTGACCGACACTACAGCGGCGTGTGACGGTCACACGGATTGTGTCGTCTGGCAACAATTCATTTACGCGACGGACTACGTAACCGAGGGGGAAGCGGCTGTTTTCATGCAGTATTGGCTGATCGGCTGGGGTGACTCGGCTTGTCCGCGCGGTTTCGGCAGTGACGGCGAGGGCGATTGCTACGGGAACAGCAATTACGTAGCGGCACCCGATGTGAAACCTACATCCCTTGCCAATCTGTCGCTCTCGGCCGCCGCGGAAGCGGGCTCCAAGGATACGGTGGTCTTCACCGATGGAACTACCGCCTACTCCGTTAGCGGCTCCGACAGTGTGCTTGATATCTCGAAGGCTTGGCACCAGTCGGAATTCAACGTCGTCGGTGACGCCGGCGGGTCGCGAGCGGATTTCAATGAGCCTGTCTCGATCACCGTGAAAGTAGCCCTGACGGATGGTTCCACCTCGGCCCCAACCTGTGTCGCGAATGCTGGCTCAACCGGAGAGACCAATAACTTGGATCTGGGCAAGTGCAGCACCGCGAGTGGCTCGTCACCCTCGATTGAGTTCATCGAATCGAACTGAAAAGTCGATGTCAGATGAAAGCGAATTGGCGCGAGCAAGTCTTCGAACCCTGACCAGAGCCGGCAAACTTCCATGTGGGAAGGTCCGGAAGTTGTAGCGGTTCGGTGTGAGTCTGTTAAGTGCATGGGTCGCGTCAGGCGCGACTTCTCGTGGGGAGTCGGGCTAGGAAGGATCGCCGTAGGAACTCAGAAGCGCGGAGCTCCTCTCTGTGGGCTCCGCGCTTTTCTCTTTACGTGACGACAGGGTTTCAAGTGAAAGCGGAGTCAGGGTGGCCCATCATCCCGCGGGTTGTCGTAGCTCAAGGCCCGCGGGATACGGGAAGATTTCAACATCAACAGACGAAATCGAAGATGTAGTCTAAAATCTCGTCGGATCTGGCGATGCGGGCATTGGGCTCGCGCGATTGTGCTTTTTTAAATTTCTACGTTTGCCAGTATAAGGAAGAGCACCATTGCTTGGCCGTTTTTTCATCTGAAGAAGAACGGGTTCTGGCACCTCGCACCCGCGACATCAAGGGAAAAGAAAAAGTATCAAGTGCTACGGGTTCTTCCCCACACCGGAATCCGTCGCGGTAGTTCCTAACGGACGGAGCGTACTTGACGCGGACCGACACGCGATCGAACCGGGAGTGCTGAACCAGGACCCGCCCCGCAGAACGCGTAGCTGTCCGCTCGATGGTCCTAGCGGATCTTCTGCCCAAGGCACCTCCATGCTTCCTGCTCCGAGTTCTGCGGTTCAGTCTATTTGGACGGATGCCTGTTGCGAATAGAACGAAAAGAGATTGTAAGGATTGGGAGAAGGTTGGAAAGCCGAGAATCCGGAGCCTCTATGCCGCCGGATTGGGAGCAGACGCGTCGTTGCACGCAAGCTCTTTGCGGTCGGCAGGAGTTCGACTCGACTTCACAAAGATTTACCCAACTACAAGCAAAGTTTAACGATGTCAGACACCCTCGACGCCTCCAATAAGACACGTACAACGCGAGGAGGTCGCAGAACATGATAGCGAGCATAGCAACTATTCTTTATGTCGATGACAAACCGAAATCCAGAAGGTTCCTGGGAAGCGTGCTGATAGACTGCGGATTTGAGGTGATCACGACTGGCGATCCTGTAGAGGCGATTCGAGAGTTCGGTAAGTTGCGCTTAGATGGTGCACTTATCGACTACCGACTGCCGGTTATTTCAGGTCCCGATCTGGCGCTGAAACTGAAGACCCTTCGCCCAGACATTCCAGTCGTCATGCTTTCCGGCGCCGTAGCCCTTCCGGATAGAGAGGATCCTCAGTCAGGAAGCGCAGCAACAAAATGAAGCGACGGCCTCCGCCGAAGAATCACTGCGGATCCTCACCGATCGTTACATCGGAGGAAGGGACCCTTATCTCCAAGTTCTCACGGCACAGACGATCGCGCTGCAAAATGAACGAAACGATGTCGACATTCTGAGGCGTCGCATGGACGCCAGCGTATTGCTGATCAAGGCCCTCGGCGGAGGATGGACCGTGTCCGAACTACCGAAAACAGGGAACTGCGCTAAAAAAGATCAGCACTGGACTGAGAAAAGCCAAACCCTCGTGGCGACCCCGTGGTGTCCTTTCGGTGTGTTTCGCAACTCGACGCCGCTCGATTTCGCCAACGTTTTCAACGCGTTCGAAAGCCGTCCGTGCGGGTCTTTTGGTCGTTAAGCTATTGTGACGGTTTCAGTTGTCAATGCTGTAGCCACATCGAGGAACTCAACTCTTAATCAGCAGGGTCGACAATTCCGCGCTCACGAATCCTTCTATTTGCCCGCCGTTTCACCATACTAAGTGGAACAACAATTTCATGCCCCAGTTGTGGTCCACGAATTCTTACTTGCCGCTACTGGAAGCGCTCTTGGGAGCTACCCGCCTTGCGTATTTTCAGTACGTTAATGTCAACCCGTTCACTATCGACGAGCGCGCTCCTTTCATTGAGGAAATCCATTTACCTCCTGAAGCAAAGCATCTTGTGGATCTTTCATCGCAGAGGCTCTTTCCTTCGTCAGCTCGTCTGACCCGGCACTGGACGTCGCTCCTTTCAGGGCAAGGCTATAGGCAGTGAGCAGAGCGGCAGCTTGTGCTGTGGGGACGTCCGGCTGCACTCCAGTTCCAATGTAGTTTCGATTGGTAATTGGGCTCTTTACCTGTCCGTTGGCTATGAAAGCGGAGAAGTGGTGGCCGAGATCAATCGTTCCAGTGGCGGAGGTTGCGTCCCCGCTCGTTGGTTCACCAAGGATCATAGCAAGGTGGGAGTTCTGGAGATCGTAGGCAAGGACTTCAGCGGCGGAGTGGGTGTGGCGGCTGGTCAGGATGAAGACCGGTTTGCCGGTATAGCGTGGGCCCTGAACGTAGGCCGAAGTCCAATGCTGGCGTTCGTGAATCTTCCCATCAACGGTTTCTACGACCGACGAGAGCTGCGTGGTGTCCTTGAAGAAATAGCTCAAAAGAGTGGTCTCGGTCTCTCCGCTTCCACCGCCATTGCGGCGGAGATCGAGGATGAGGGCATCCGTTCCACCCACCAGTTGCATGACGGCCGCAAGGATAGCGCCCGCATCCCTGTCCGGAGAGAAATAGGAAAGGTCGACGTAGCCGATATTACCGGGCAGACGCCGAACACTCCGGACACCAAAGCCGCTCGCGAGGTCGAAGGCATGGGCATGCTGCTCCTCTTCCGGAGTCGAACCTTTCTTGATAGCCAGTTGCTCATCGAACATGACAGCCAGATGCTGGTCGTGGCCCACGCCTCGCATGTCTGCAGTCAACCGAGCGGCTAATACCGTCGGGCTATTGATGCCACGATACTCGCCTCGGTGTGACTGTATCTCTGCCTTCAGCTTTGCAGCAATATCAGGAAACACGTAATTGTCTAGCGCAGAGGCCAGATGATCGACAACCTGGTCAACCTGGGTTGGAGTGAGACTGGGGACTTCGCTTTGTGCGTAGCAGCTCCATGGAGGAGCACTAAAGAGTATGGCGGCGGCAAATAACGTACGTGAGGTACGCTGCACATGCCGCCCCAAACGCTCGAAACCAGATTCAGATATCAAGTTGTTCTCCTGGTTAACAAAACCTCAGCCCCCGGGTAGCTTAGTTCCTCTGTCCCGCTCACTGCAGCTTCGCGTACTCGGCTTTGGCTTCTCTCAGGATGGGGATGTCGGAGTCGGCATCTTTCCAGAGGGTGAGAAAATCCTTGTAGGCAGCGACTGCCCGAGAGCGGGCGAGGTCGGCATCCGCTCCCTGCGAGGTTTTCGACTGCAAGGCGTTGGCACGAGCCACTCCAAGATGCGCCAACGCTCCCGTCGAGCAGTTCCAGACGATGCCGCTGTGGTCGATGATCTTCTGAAACTCGGCGGCGGCAGCGTCGCCCTGTCCGGCTGCCAAGGATGCCTCTCCGTGTTTGTACACAGGAGGCAGGAAACATTGTTGAGGAACTGAATTGCCCCCAACTCGATGGGGGCAGCAGCTGCCAGGGCAGTGAGGGCAGCAGCAGGGTTCTTCTTATCCAGCTCCAAACACCCATCCCACCGCAGCCGAGCTTCTCGACGATCCGATAGTGCGAGATGGTCTGGCCGATCATGGAGTCGTCCAATGGTAGGCCCGACGCGAGGGTGGGTCAACGCATTGCAGCAAAACTGTCTTCAACCCGCTACTCAATCGACTCGCAGGAAACGCCAGCAGATCAAAGCACACCCCCAAGGACAAGAATGCCTCGTGAATGTCCGCCCGCTTTTCGTAGCGCACCGCAGTCGCCGAAATTGACTCAGCCAAGCGAAGGTCCGTTCGACCACCCACGCCATCGCCCAATCCGCTGCCATATTCGGTGTTGCGCTTCGCGAGCCCAGGCGCAATGCGGATGGCACGCAGACCTTGCCGGATTGACTCAGCATCATAACCACGGTCGCCTAGTACGCAGTCAGGACGATGGTGTGGCTAACGGGCAGAATCACGAACACAAGTTAATCGGATTTATGAGGTTTCGAGGAAAACAGAAATTGCACACCGAAATAGCCGATGAATGCCGGCTGCTTGGCGCTGGTAGGTTCGAGGCTTCGTCCGGCCATGAGCAGAAGAATGATTGAGTCCTTGATCTTGTAGCGGCCGCCAAAATCGAGGGTGGGCTGAATTCCTGCCGGGTGAAAGACACCCTGCGAATAGAACTCGACATCCCCTTCAAGCTTGGGAGTGAAATCGTGGCCGACGACTAGGCCCGTGATCCAGCCGTCGGGCCCATCGTGGACAAACTGATAACCGATCTCGTAGTCCACGTCGACCGAGCCAAGCTTTTTCGTAAATTCGAAGGGTAGCAGGAAGGATTGGCTCGCCGGTGTGATTCCGCGGCGGACGGCATCGTCGGGATTATTCAGAAAGAATTGCGGAAACATGGAAACTGACAGCCCGTCTTCACCACCATCATAGAACCGCCATTTCACTCCGGGATTGGATTGCCCCATTCCAAACTTCGCCGCAGAAGACGAATCTTTGACACGCAACCAGGCATTTTCATACGTGAGCTGAATGCGGTCGCCTACGCCAAAATTGATGTCCACATCAGGAACGTGCGAGATGGATTGATTACTGTAGAGAAATGGCATGTAGCCGAGATTAATTTCCCAATTCAGATGGCCGGGAGTGCCCGGATCATTGGTGTAAAAAGGCGGGCCGCCTTGCGCAAATGCGGGCAGACTTGCACAAACGAGAACGGCAAGACCCACGAGTGGATGCAGGCGGAGACTCAAGCACAAAAATCTTGGTCTGTGATGATTACTAGCGTCTAGGATGGAAATTTCCCTCGCAATGACTTGGCCCTGAGAATTTTGCTTATCCGTTATTTCCCCACCACTAACACTTCGAACTGCCCTGATTCTATGGTCGAAAGGAACAGCTGATGCGTTTTTGGATCCAGAGCTACGGTTCTGGCTCGGGGCACGGTCTTGACGGTCTCGACTGGAGAATATTTGTCCGGGTCGTCCTCGTGAATCACAGAGATCGTTCCTTCGCCGTTGGAGTTGAAGATCAGATGTGTATCCGAATCGAATACGGTCGCATCCACATGATCGCCAATCGTAAGCGTAGTGATCACCCTGCCCGTAATGGCGTTCATGACCGCCATTACTTTGCTGCGGCAACCAATAAAAAGACGGGAGTTAGCCCGATCTATCGCCATGCTAGAGGGCGAATAACATGGAGCCGTCGGCCAGCGCTCGACAACGGTGAGCTTACGCGAATCGATCTTCACAACCTGATTCTGATCCTCGAGATTGTTGTAGACGAAACCGGTTGCGTCCGCCGCCGCAAATTCGGGCCCTCCACCAAGAGCAACCGTGCCAGCGACTTTCCCAGTGGCAGCATCAATAGCGGTCGCACTATTGCTTTCGCCATTGAAGGCAAATACACGGGAAGTGGCGGGATCGAAAATAATCGCGTCAGGTTTCTTGCCCGTGGGAACTTCTGCGATGGGCTTCAGCGTCTTCAGATCGAAAAGTGTGACGGTGGAAGCGAGACCGTTGCTGACAAATCCGCGGCCGAGATCGGCAGCGATCGCGATTCCATGAACACCGGGCGTGTTGAGAACTCTGCCAACGATTGCTCCAGAATCTACGTCAAGCACTTCCACTTGCGTTTCGTGTGAAACATACAGACGCCGCGCGGCTTCATCGATAGTAAGGTAATCCCAACCACCCTGGCCGGGGATTGGAATCTTCTTCGTGACCTGGTAACTCACGGTCGAAGCCGACGCAACGAGGCACATGAGCAGAACAAGAATTGTCTTTTTCAAGGTACTCCTCCTGAAGATCAGTGACACGACCCGCCACTCGAGTCGTGGAAACTCTTCCCAGCACCCGGCACAAACTCCGAGTCGTGACTCGATGCATGCAGCAAGAGCTTCAAAATAGCACTAGCTATAGCTAGCATATGCGTTCGCGGACATTAGGTCAGGAGAACCCGCGTTTTCACTTCTGTAATCTCGAGACGATATCGGCCCGTTCCCTGCATTTAACGGTCTTTCCCTGCATGAGGCTGGATGCCCTTCGGCCCTTATGTAAAGGTTGCCGTATGGAGGCCAAAGGTCCAGGATGCAGGTAAAATGCAAGCTCGGCGGCGTTCTAGCCGCGCTGCTAGCCTTTTTATCAGGGTTGGCACAAACTCAGTGCCCGAACGCCGTCCGCATTGAAGGCACGGTCACAGATCCGGCAGGCGCAATCATCCCGGGTGCGCAGGTGCAATCCTCCGATGGAGAAAAGACAACCACCGATGCGAAGCGACAGTATGTATTGCCGTGTGCCCCGGTCGGAACGGTTAAGGTTCGGGTCGAGGCCCAGAGTTTCGATCCAAGAGCCGCGACGGTCAGAACGCGAGCTGGACTGGTCGCGTACGCCAACATGCGACTGGTGATCGCGACCGTAACCACGGACGTGGAGGTGCGAGACGATGCGAGCGGCATGGACAGTGATCGCGGCACGGGCACGACCGTACTAGGCAGCAAAGCAGTGCAGCAGCTAGCCGACGATCCGGATGACTTTCTCCGGCAGCTCCAGGTGCTCGCATCCGAAGCCGGCGGCCGTCCGGCCTCGGCCGTCATCACCGTGAATGGCTTTCAGAATGCGAGCGCGCTGCCACCCAAAAGCGCCATTGCCTCCATCCGCGTCAATCCCGACCTCTTCTCGTCCGAATATCAATGGGCTCCGTTTGGAGGCGGACTGATCGAGATCTTCACCAAGCCAGGTGCAGACTCGTTTCATGGAGCATTATTTTTCACCGACAGCAACGGCGTCTTTAACGCGACCGATCCGTTCTCCGTCACTGCGACGCCGGCTAGCAAACAGCGGTATGGCTTTGAGCTGAGCGGTCCCGTCGTTTCAAAAAAAAGCGACTTTGCGCTCGCTCTCGAAAAGCGCGACATTGATGAGTTCGACGTCGTCAACGCAGTGACTCTGGACGACAATAACAACCCGGCACCGCTGCAACAGACGATTGCAGCTGCCCAGCGGCTCTGGAGCGCTTCTGCGCGCGGCGACTGGCAGGCAACGCCAAAAGATGTCGCTACACTTTCCTTCTCTTCCAACTTAAACAATCTCCGCAATCAAGGCCTTGGGGGTTTGACATTGGCTGAAGGCGGCTATTCCAGCGAGGTGAGCGAGTACGATCTGCGATGGTCCAACACCTTAACCCCAAACCCCAACTCGTTGCACGAAACCCGTATCGGCTATAGCTGGAAGCTGACGGGCCAGACGCCTCTTTCCAGCGCTCCAACCCTGCAGGTGGCCGGTTATTTCACCGGCGGTGGTGCCACCAGCCAGAACCTGAACGATCGCGAGGACGATCTCGAAGTGGATGACGACGCGATGATCATCCGCGGCAAGCATACCTTGGCCACGTCCGAGAAATTCAGCACGGTCCGACGTGTGGTTAGGGGACGTTGGGATCGGTGTCCGAATTTGGGCAGGAGTGTCCTTATACGGACAACGGGTATCAGTTCAATACCTGTAAGTGACTTATAATGTGACGTCTAAAATTGGCAGGCATGCTGCTACCTCCGCAGAGAAAGGGTGATCCATGTCTTTTGTTCGCGATCTCCGATTCGCGGTCTACTCATTGGCGCGCACTCCGGGGCTGGCCTTCGCCGTTATCCTCACGCTGGCGCTCGGCATCGGCGCCAATGCGGCTATCTTTACGCTTGTGCGCGGCGTCCTGCTGCGACCGCTGGTAAACCGCGACGAAGATCGCCTGATTTACATTCGACAGAGCGCCCCTGGCATCGGGGCGGAAAACGACCGTTTTTCGGTGCCCGAAATCCAAGACTTGCGGGCCAGTGTGAAATCGATCAGGGAGTTTGGCGACTTTTCGACTACCGGGTTCACGATGATTGGGCTGGGTGAGCCGCGTGAAGTTCGTGCCGGCGTTGTGGGCGGCTCCTACTTCGAAGTCATGGGTTTACGATCCGTGCTGGGCCGTCTGCTGGACATGCGCGACGACGGCCCCAATGCTGCAGGCGCAGCGGTGCTCACCTACCGCTTCTGGACCACGGTGCTTCACAGCGATCCATCGGTCATCGGGAAGCAGGTTCGGCTGGATACGCGCACTGCCACCATCGTTGGCGTGCTCGAGCCTTCGGTTCCTTACCCTGCGGACACCGAGCTCATCGCGAACGTTGTGACCAGCCCGCATCATCTCTCCGCGACAATGGTCACTGGCCGGGTTCATCGGATGACGGAATTGTTTGGGCGTCTGGCTCCGGGAGTTTCTCTCGATCAAGCTCGAGCCGAGTTGCGGTCAGCGTACTCTGCGATGAAGAAGGATCACCCCGAAGCCTACCCTGCGGGCGGGCAATTCAACATCGAAGCGAAGCTGCTGCGCGATGAGATCACATCGGGTGCTCGTACCGTGCTGCTGGTTCTGCTCGCTGCCTCGGGACTGGTGTTTATTATCGCGTGCTGCAATGTGGCGAATCTGATTCTGGCGCGGACCGTGCGCCGCGAAGCGGAATTGGCGGTGCGTACAGCGCTTGGCGCAAGCACGGCTACGTTACGCCGCCTGCTGCTGGCCGAAAGCTTGCTGCTCTGCGGCGCGGGAGCGATTCTGGGAGTGGTTAGCGCAAGTCCGATGGTCAACGTCCTGGCGCGGTACGCTTCGCGCTTCTCCGTGCGCGCGCTCGACTTGAAGATTGACTCGAGCATGCTCTGGCTTGGCGCAACCCTGGCGATCGTGGCTGCAGTGCTCCTGGCTTTCGTCCCGCGCTTACCCACTGCCAACACGTCGCAAGGGATCAATCTCAGCAGCGGTGGAGTGCGCATCACCGGCGGAACGAACCGGCGGCTGCGCATCTTCGCGGTCATACAGATTGCGGCCTCGTTCATGCTGCTGTCTGGAGCAAGCATGCTGATCAAGACGCTGCTCACGCTGCAAGCCACCGAGACCGGTTTCGACATGCACCGCGTGCTGGCCATGGACATGCCAGTGATGTCTTACGGCAAGACTCCGGATCAGATCATCAATTTCTATCGGGAAACGATGCGCCGAATCAAGGAGGTGCCGGGAGTTGACGGAGTCGCAGAAGGGACCAGCGTGCCTTGGCGAGATGCGGGCGGCTTCGGTCCGGGATTCGAATTCACCGGCGAAGGTCACGTGAAAGGCAATCACCAAGAGGATCCTCTGGCACAGTTCCGCGCGGTTTCGCCGGGATTTTTCGCGGCGCTCGGCGTGCCCATCATTGAAGGCCGAGACTTCAACGATGATGACCGGCGCGGTGCCGAGCCTGTGGTGATCATCAGCCAGAGTATCGCGCGGCAGATGTTCCCCGGCCAAGATGCCCTCAATCGCCACATTCTGTGGACCGACCCGGTGATGGATTTCATCAGCATGAGCAAGGGGCCGCGCCGAATTGTTGGAGTCGCCGCTGATGTCGATGGTGAGCACGTCGTCCCGGGAGCGGCACTCACCATCTATCATCCCTTCGGCCAGGTGCCGGATACTGTTTCCGACAACAGCGTGAGCATCTTTGGCGGCCGGCTGTTCGTGCACACGCGCATCGATCCCTACGCGCTAGTCACGCCTGTTACGCGTATCGTGCGCGAGATGTCGGTCGATCAACCCGTCGAGCACGCGGCTACGCTCGAAGACATTCGCGCCGAAGTGCTCACCCCCGATCGACTCAACACAATTGTGTTCGGCGGATTTGCCGCAGTGGCTTTGGCGATCGCCATCGTAGGTGTGGCGGGCGTGCTCGCCTTTTCCGTCAGTGCGCGCACTCGTGAGTTCGGCATCCGCCTGGCAATCGGCTCGCAACGTCGGCACCTGTTGACCCGTGTCATTGCCGAAGGAGCCCTAATGGCGGGTGCTGGCGTGATTGCTGGGGCGGCGGTCGGGTTCATGCTCGCACGGCTCGCGAGTAGGTTTTTTGGAGAGGTCAAAATGCCGGGTCTTTTGCCCGTGTTCATTGCTGCGTTCGTGTTGATGGCAGTCGCAGTGGTCGCATCGGTGTTGCCTGCGGCACGCGCTGCACGGGTCGATGTTATGCAAGCGTTGCGCTCGGAGTGACTGCGTCGGAGGTATCGGCCGCGCCGAATTTCCAACCTCGCACCTGCGTGTCGGCCGCTCGCAGCAGCCTCCGCGCCGCTCTGAGCCGCAGACTGACTTCTGCGTCGCGGGCGAATGACGGGCCTGTAGGATGTAATCCACTCGGGCGAACAGCCTATTCCCTGCGCTGATTGGCGGATGGTGTTGAAGGTTTGCCGCCCACAGCCCAGAACCTGCGCACGGTCCTTTCTCACCCAGTTCCCAACGTAACTCTCGATCACAATCACGCGGTTTTTTCATCTGGTTTTCATCTTTCTTTAACTTCGGTTCAATAGTCTCGCTCTTCATCTGTTCAATCCGCCTCGCGCGATGCCATAGTCCGATGTCAAAACGAGCCCATTCCCTGGCCCTCTGCATGAGCAGACTTGCATTTATGAAAAGGGCCATTTCTTCTTACCTATTGCTGCTCCTGCTGCTCTCCAGCTCAATCGCACAGGTGTCGACGACATCTCTGCGCGGTGTAGTCTCCGATCCCGGCGGAGCTGTGGTCAACGGTGCGCAGATAACGCTCGCTAATCGCGCCGCTGGGTTCGGCCGAACTGCGACCTCAAATGAGCGCGGTGATTACCAGTTCCTGCAGGTTCCTCCTGGAACTTACACCCTCACAGCGGAGGCGGCGGGTTTCGCGACGGTGCGCAGGCAGGGCATTGTCCTGCTGGTGAATACTCCGGCGACGCTCGATTTTATGTTGCAGGTTGGCAAGGCCGAAACTAGCGTCGACGTTCGAGGCGAAGCGCCTGCCGTCAACACTGTAGACGCGACCTTGGGTAATGCCTTCGACTCGCAGCAGATTGCGTCGCTTCCCTCCGAGGGCAGGAATGCCGTGGAGCTCCTGAGCCTGCAAGCCGGCGTGACTTACGTGGGGAATCAGGTGAATACGGGCGCTGATTCTCGTGGCGGAGCGGTTAACGGCGCACGCAGCGACCAGACCAACATCACGGTGGATGGTCTCGACGATAACGACCAGCTGTTAGGTCAGGCATTTACCGGGGCGTTGCGCGTTCCGATGGACTCTCTGGAGGAATTCCGAGTCACCGCGACCAACGCCAATGCGGATTCTGGTCGCTCTTCCGGGGCGCAGGTTTCACTGGTGACAAAGAGCGGTACCAACCAATTTCATGGCTCCGCCTACGAATACAATCGCACTCTATTAGGCGCCGCGAACGACTGGTTCAACAAGGAGGCCGAACTGAGCAGCGGTTTGCCGAACCGGCCCGGAGAACTGATTCGCAACACCTTTGGCGCCGCGGTCGGAGGCCCCATCATCCAGGACCGACTGTTCTTTTTCGCCAACTATGAAGGGCAGCGTTCGCGCGAGGCGGTGCAGACGACGCAAGCCGTGCCCAGCGCAAATTTGCGCCAGGGCATTGTAAGCTACATCGAGCAGGACGGCGTCACCGTCGAAACCTTGTCGCCCGCAGTGATTCGAAGCATGGATCCGGGTTGTTTGACCAGCGGCACTTGCCCGAATGGCAACGGCGTGAGCCCAGCGGTCCTAGATTTGTGGAATGGACAGGAATCCCTACCCAATCGAGCTTCCGTTCCCGCATACCCGCTTCCCAATACCAACGTGTCGTTCGGCTCCGATGGATTGAACATTCTCGGCTACACGTTCGCTGCTCCTCAGCCGGCCGGCTTGAATACTTACCTGGCAAAACTGGACTACAACTTGACCAGGAATGGGAACCGTCGGTTGTTCCTGCGCGGACAGCTGCAGGACGATCGCACCCTCGATGCCGCGCAGTTTCCCGGCGGGTCTCCCAGTCAGATTGTGCAGAACAATAGCAAAGGGATCGCCGTCGGATATACAGCGGTACTCAGCAACACCGTGATCAACAATTTCCGCTACGGCCTTGTACGCCAGGGCTTGGGGCAAGCTGGGCCAAATCCATTTTCCAATATCAGTTTCTGGAATCTGTCGAGCCAGGTATCGTTTGACCCTACCATTAATGTCAATGTTCCGGTGAATCAGTTCGTCAACGACCTGACCTGGACGCGCGGGCAACACACGCTGCAGTTTGGCGGAAACTGGCGCCTGGTGGACAACAACCGGTATTCCAATGCGCAGAACATTACCACCGCATCGTCGCATCCTGACTGGCTCTATGAAGGTGGCATATCAGGAACGGGCCAGAACCTCGATCCCGATAGTGATCCGGCTTTGCCGCCCGTGGATCAGAGCTTTGGTTATGCTTATGACGCCGCGATCAGCGATGTCACCGGGATCCTGGGCTCAATTTCGGCAATCTATAACCAGAATAAACAGGGCCAGTTTTTGCCTCCGGCCGCGCTGGTGCCACGCCATTTTAGATCGAACGAAGCCGAGTTCTACGTGCAGGACGCATGGCATGCGAAGAAGAATCTTCAGCTGACATTCGGTCTGCGTTACACCCTGCTGCAAGTGCCCTACGAAACCAGCGGGAACCAGGTCTCGCCAACCCCAAGCCTGGCGTCGTTTTTCAACGGCAGAACTGACGCCATGAACCTGGGCGAAGTGTACCGTCCAACCATTTCATTCGCTCTCAGCGGGAAGGCGAACGGCCAAGCTCCTTATTGGAATCCGGATTACAAAGATTTCGCTCCGCGTTTTGCCTTTGCCTACTCGCCGGCTGTCGGCTCTGGTTTTTGGGGCATGCTGCTTGGTCCGAGCGGCAAGTCGTCGATTCGCGGAGGTTATGGGATTTACTTCGATCATTTCGGCGAAGGTGTGGTCAACAGTTTTGACCGCGAGGGATCGTTTGGTCTGACTACCTATCTGGAAAATCCATCCGGCGTGCTCACTACCGACTGCGCCGACAGATTCGTCAATTTGACAACCATACCGACGGTCATCCCAAGGGGGCAATGCCCAGCCGTGCCCGAACTGCCTCCGCAACCTGCGAGCGGTTTTCCCTCCACGCCTCCCGGGATGGGCGCCAACGGCGCCTTCGCCCTGGGCTGGGGAATCGATAGCACGATGAAGACGCCTTACTCGCACGTAGTGGATTTCTCGATTACACGCGAATTCCCACGGCAGTTTGTGGTCGAGCTTTCTTATGTGGGCCGCTTTGGCCGGCGTTTGCTGCAGGAATTGGACATGGCCGAGCCCGTCAACATGAAAGATCCACGTTCCGGGATGACCTATTTCCAGGCGGCGACACAGTTGGCTGAGTTGGCCAACGCGAATACGCCGGAGAGCAGCGTACAACCCATCCCGTTCTGGCAGAATCTTTTCCCGGGCGCAGCCGGTTCGGCCGGTGAAACCGGTTCGGCGCCATCCATCCCGACAAATCCGACGGCAACGCAGAATATCTACGATCTCTACTACGCCAACAGTCCGAATTACACATATGCGCTGGAATCGCTCGACGCGACGTTCGACGACGCCACCACGTGCTTCCCGTCTTGTTCCACGCTCGGGCCGTACGCTTTCTGGGACGATCAATTCTCGTCTCTTTATAGTTGGCGCACCACCGGCACCAGTAACTACAACGGGTTTCAGGCCATGTTGCGGCGTCATGTGGGAGGGCTGGAATTCGATTTGAATTACACATACTCGAAGTCGCTGGACGAGAACTCCAACGCGGAGAGGGTGAATGAATACGAAAACGGCCCCGGAATCGGAGGCGGGAGTGCAGTCGCTTACAGCGGCCAGGTGATCAATTCGTGGGACACGAAGGGCCTCTACGGACCGTCCGATTACGATACCACTCACCAGCTCAACGCCAATTGGGTCTACGATATGCCGCTCGGACGCGGCAAGCGTCTTGGAGGGGGATGGAATGCATTGGAGGATTCGCTCTTCGGAGGCTGGAAATTTTCTGGTCTAACCCGCTGGACCAGCGGTTATCCCTTCAGCATTTCGACATATGCGTTCGGCACGAACTACGAGCAGGACGGCAGGGCTGTGCTTCTAGGAGCCGCGCCGAAAACGGGAGTGTCGATTGCAGACGGTGTGCCGAATGTGTTTAGCGCCGGGCCCGCCGCGGCCAGTGCCTTCCGTTATGCTTATCCGGGAGAGTCCGGCCAGCGCAATAATCTGCGCGGCCCCGGTTATTTTGGAGTGGACATGAGCCTGGCAAAGGTGTGGAAGCTGAGCGAGTCCCAAGGATTGCGCTTCTCCTGGGACGTGTTCAATGTAACCAATGCGGTCCGCTTTGACGTAGGCACCTTGAACCAGTACCTGCTTTATGGGACGACGCTGGGAGACTTTACTGAAACACTGACCAAGCCGCGCGTGATGCAATTTGGCGTGCGCTACAGTTTCTGACGCGGAGGATCAATGAAGAGCCAAGGGCGGTTTCTTTTGGTCGCGGCTATCTCTTTTGTTTTTGCCGCCCAATCGGCGTGGGCACAGCTTAAGACTCAAAACGTCGTCCTCATTGTGAGCGATGGTCTGCGATGGCAAGAAGTATTCACCGGCGCTGATCCGGATTTACTAAACGAGAAGCATGGCGGCATTTGGGCAAGCCCGGAACAATTGCGACGCGAGTTTTGGAATGACGATCCTTCAGAACGCCGGAAGATGCTGTTTCCGTTTCTCTGGGGCGTCGTAGCCAAGCGAGGACAGATTTTCGGCAACCAGAACAAGGGCAGCATCGCACGCGTCACCAACGGGCTAGCCTTTTCCTATCCGGGATACAACGAGATGTTGACCGGACGTCCCGATGCGCGCATTAACAGTAACGAATTTGGGCCCAATCCGAACCTGACAGTCTTTGAGTGGATGAATCACTTCCCCGAGTTCCGCGGGCAAGTTGCCGTGTACGCTACCTGGGATACTTTCAAGAACATCTTCAATGAACCCCGCAGCCAGCTTGTTATACAGGCGGGATGGGATCTGCCGAAAACGAGGAATCTCACACCCAGAGAAGAACTGCTGAACGATTTATATCGAACTACCACGCGGCTCGATGATGAAGACGTTTGGGATTCCTTTCTGCAGGTGCCGCTCGTCGACTATGTGAAGTCTGCCCATCCGCGCCTGCTTTTCGTTGGTTACGGCGAAACCGACAATTGGGCCCACTCCGGACGCTATGACCTAGTGCTCGAAAGCGCGCATCAGGTCGACGAATTCGTACGACAATTATGGGACACCCTGCAGGCGCTGCCCGAATATCGCGACCAGACGACTTTCATCATAACCACCGATCACGGCCGAGGCAGCGGGCTGGAAGAGTGGAAAGAGCACGGCGTGGAGGAGAAGGGTTCCGAGAACATCTGGATCGCCATCATGGGCCCGGATACGGCGGCGCTGGGCGAACGCGCGAACGCGAGTGTCACCCAAGCCGAGATAGCCGCGACCGTGGCTGAGTTTCTCGGCAAGGATTTTCGCCAAGTTTCGCCCGACGCTGCGCCACCGCTACCAGGTGTTATCTCCCAAACCGTGACTCGGGTTAAGTGAGAATCCACAATAAATCGAGGTATAGGCAGAAACAAGCATTCGTGAACATTCGCCAACAAATGTGGGCGAATAACGGGCAGACCCGGAAGCTATGCTCAGGACTCTCAACCACGCTAACCGCATGTCCTCGGGTGGTAACATCACTGATGCGGCCCGTCCATGAGGCGGGCGGAACCACCAGTGCAAGCTCTGACCCATGGCTACAAATCACTCAAACCGCTGCAAAGGAAGCGTCTGGGAATTTTATGTGTGATTGCGATCGTGGCTGTTCTGATTGCCACATTGTGGCCCTTCGCTTTTTTCGCTCCGAATAGAGTTAGCTGGCTGCCTGACGCGAAAGGAATTCGGTTCTACGACTCCGGCGTTGTGATCAGCAAGGCGCCTTTGAGGGCAAGAGCAACCGAATGCAGCCTGGAGATCCTGGTTCGTCCTGGGAGCATCGAGGGCGTTCACACGATCTTAAGCTTCTACTCACCTTCAAGCCCGTTTCAATTTTGGGTGCGGCAGTATACCGATGGCCTGTTGGTCTCGCGCGGATTTGTTAAGCCCCGAAACAATAAGAAACAGGTAAAGTTCGATATGGATGGATTTTTCCAGCAAGGAAAACTCCTGCTATTGACGATCACGTCCGGCTCCAAAGGGACTATTGTCTATAGCAATGGTCGCCAAGCGCAGGCTTTTTCAGAATTCACGATCTCCCCAACCGATCGATCGGGGCAGCTCGTCCTAGGAACGCCGGCAGTAAACTATGAGCCGTGGCAGGGAGAAATAGGCGGCCTAGCGATTGATTCCAAACAGCTTACACCCACCGAAGTGCTTGGCGACTTCAACCCCTGGATCGATATACGCGGGGCAATTTTGCGGCGGATGCAGCCACCGCGCGTTATGCATTTAACGAGGGGGCGGGCCCTGACATCCACAGCCAAGTAATTTCCGGACCGGACTTGAAGATACCGAAATATTTCCTGGTTCCCTACAAACCCTTCTTGGAGTCGCCCCGGGCAGCATGTGATTGGGTGTGTGTGGAAGACGCCCTGAGCAATGTCGCGGGATTTGCTCCGCTGGGATTCCTGTTCTGCATCTATTTGTTGGCGAAGCGAGCCGATGGCAAGCGGTTTTGTACAGCATTATTGCTGCGGGAATGTTGAGTTTTGCGATCGAGGCGCTGCAGGCCTACATCCCGCAACGGCATTCCGACATGACCGATGTCATTACCAATACTCTGGGAGCGGCTTCCGGTGCTTTACTGGCGCAAACCGATACGGTTTGGCACTTTCTCACCAGAAGAACGTCAGTTGCTTCTTCACCGCCTGGATGACCGCGAGCCGACATGAGCAAACCGGCTCGACCGACTCTGCCCTGAGCCTCGTGCGCACGACACACAGTGGAGTCCCTACAGCGATACAGTCAGTTTTCTTTTCTTGCTAGCGTCGGACACCCTTATCTCAAAGGCAAGCGGCCGCCGCTCGAAGGCAACGTCTTTGACGCGCTCTCGAGCGCGATCGCGAGCTCTCGCACCCCGCGCCGGATTTCCTTTGCGTCTACCGCGGCAAATCCCAGCTGTAGTCCTTCGCGCTCCATTCTGCCGTGGCTGTAGCGGCCCAGAGGAGTCACCTCCACCTCTCGTTTGGCGGCCACAGCCGCTGCCAATTCACTGTCAAGCCCACTGTGCAGCCAAGCCGCGGTCTGTAATCCGGCCTCAACGCCTGAAATCTCCAGTAGTCCGGTCAGACTGTGACGTGCACATTCGAGGAGGACAGACAGCCGCTCCGCATACACCTCTCGCATGCGGCGGAGATGGCGCCCGAAGTGTCCTTCGGTAATGAAATCGCAAAGCACAGCCTGTTCCAGCAGCGGCGCGTGGCGATTGGTCACTGAGAGTGTCGTGGACACATAGTCCACCAAGTCGGGCGGGAGCACCAAGTATCCGAGCCGCAACGAAGGGAAGAGAACCTTGCTAAAGCTTCCCGTGAACATCACCAGCCCGTGGCGATCAAGTCCCTGCAGCGCTGGCACTGGCCGTCCCACATACCGATACTCGCTGTCGTAGTCGTCTTCTAGGATCAGTGCGCCTGACTTTCCAGCCCATTCGAGCAACCGCAGACGCCGGGCGAGACTCATCGTGACTCCGACCGGAAACTGATGTCCCGGAGTTACGTAGACCAATCGCGCTCCGCGCATACTCACATCCTGCACCTGCATGCCTTCGTCATCCAGGCGTATGGCAGAGATTTTCGCGCCCCCGGCCTGGAATGCGATCGCCGCACCCGGATACCCCGGATTTTCCATGCACACCCGATCTCCGGGATTCAGAAAGAGCCGTGCCGCCAGATCGAGCGCTTCCTGGACGCCGGAGATGATCGCCACCTGTTCCGGAACGCACTTCACCCCGCGTGAAGTGCTCAGATAGGAGGCCACAGCTTGCCGCAGTGGCGTGTATCCCATCGGACCGCAGCCCAATAGAAGATTCGTCGAGACACGCCGCAGACGTCGCGCCGCAACCTGCGCCCATAAAGTCGTCGGGAACAAATCCAACGCTGGTATGTTGGCCCGGAAAGCGCGGCTGGGGCGAATTTCAAGATTGGGAAACAGACTTACCCGCCCAGCGTAGTCGGAAACCCTCCGTCGCCGTTTGCGTGGTGCCGACCGCCCCGTCCCGTTCTCCCGTGGGACTTGCAGCAATTCGTCGGGCAAGATCTTGCTCACATACGTCCCTGATCCCACGCTGCCGTCCACGTAGCCCTCGGACTTGAGTTGCTCGAAAGCGTTGACGATCGTTCCCCGCGCGAGTCCGTATTGGCGGGCAAGATCGCGTGTGGCCGGAAGCCGAGCTCCTGGACGCAGGCCGCCTTGCAGAATCTTCGCGCGCAACGCCTCATATAGCCAGCGGTTGGCAGACATCCCCGAATCCCGCAGCGAAAGCACCAGCTCGAAGACAGTCGCTCGCTTCATCTTGATAATGGTACAGCCATAATATAATAAATGGACCTTGTCAATGGTCCACTATGAGCTTAGGGTTAGCACCAGAGGATCCAACCATGACTCCTTACAGAATCCGGATCTCGATCGCGGTGGTTCTATGGACCGCGGCGCTGGGAGGGCCGCTCGCAGGGAGTCGGGCTCCCAATGGTACGACGCATCCTGAGACCAAAGAACGGGCTCGCGTCGCGCTCACTCAGGTTCTCCCCAAGTTGGATGGTACTCATCTGAAGGCAACTGTGGTTGAGGTTCACTACGGACCCGGGGAGTCATCGCCGCCCCACAGCCATCCTTGCGCCGTCATCGGTTACGTTGTCGAAGGAGCGCTTCGCACGCAAGTCAAAGGCGAACCCCAAGCAACCTACAAGGCTGGCGAGAGTTTTTACGAAGCGCCCCAGGGCGTTCACATCGTTTCCGCCAACGCCAGCCAGACTGAGGCGGCGACGTTCATTGCATATTTCGTTTGCGATCACGACCAGCCACCCAGCACCGATGTGCCGGAAGCCAAGCTTGGAGGAACAAAGTAATCATGGCCAACGCACTACAGGCGGCGTCGGGAACCTTTCTGAAAAGTGCAGCGAGGAAAACGCGCGCGCTGAATTGTGAGCGGTTGCCAATCTTCTATGCTCGTATCGCACTCGGCGCCGCCTTCCTTTCCGGAATCGCCTCGCGCTTCGGCCTTTACGGCAAGAATGTTGGTTACGGAAACTTCGCCAACTTTGTGAAGTATACGGCGGAAGTGAACTCGTTCCTGCCTGCCTACACGATTCCTTTTTTGGCTTGGTCGGCTACGGCCGCCGAATTGGTTTTGGGAATCGCCTTGATTCTCGGGGTGTGGCCCCGAGGGGTAGCCCTCGGAAGTGCGGTGCTGCTGGCGCTGTTTGGCATCACCATGGCCATCTCTTTCGGGATCAAGTCCCCGCTCGACTATTCGGTGTTTTCGGCGTCGGCCGCGGCCCTGTTGCTTGCGCTGCTCGAGAGCAGCAAATATGGAGCCGAGTCGTGAACTCCGTCATTCAAGTCTTTTGTTGACCAACTCATAGGAGGATTTATGGAAGCTCGTTTCAACTACGCCAAAGCCGCCCCAGGTGTGTACAAGGCCATGCTCGGCCTCGATCAGTATCTGGAGGACTGTGGTCTTGAAGAACCCCTGCTTCATCTGATCAGACTGCGCGCCTCCCAGATCAACGGCTGCGCCTACTGTCTAGATATGCACTGGAAGGACCTGCGCACGAGCGGGGAACAGGAACAGCGGCTGTACTCGTTGGACGCGTGGCGAGAATGCCCTTACTATACCGAACGCGAACGCGCCGCTCTGGCCTGGACGGAGGCCGTCACCCTCATCACCGCCGGGCATGTCCCTGACGCCGTATACGAAGAAGCGCTCGCGCACTTCAGCGAAAAGGAATTGTCAGATCTGACTCTCGCCGTGACCGTCATCAACACATGGAATCGCCTGTCAATTGCGGCCCGCACCGTCCCGGGAGCGTACCGACCTGCCCAAACCCACCAACTGGAAAAAGGGGCGTAGGCCAGAGCCGAAAGTTCATTTATGGGGGGTCGCACAGATCGCTCTCGGGTGATTGTGAGAGGACCTGCGACCTATGTCAGAGGAGGGAAGCATGCGTCGTCGAATTCGGATCACATCGGTAGCCTTCGTCGGGTTGGTCATGCTGTTGGGGTCGAGCTTCGCATCAAGCGCGGACGACCGAAGCGAGATCCTCAAGGTGCGGGAAGCGATCTGGCGTGCCTGGTTTGCCAACGACACGAAGACCCTCCAGAAACTGGTGCCTCCAGATGCCATCGTCATCAGCGCGGGGGAGGAGAAGTGGAAGACCCAGGCCGAGGTGTTCCAATCCGCCGCTGAGTTTCGAACCGGAGGTGGCGAGCTTGTCCGCCTCGCGTTCCCCCGCACTGAGATTCAGCGCTTCGGTGAAGTTGCGATTATTTGGAGTACATATTTGGTTGAAACAGAAACAAACGAGAAACGATCACTGGCATCTGGTCGAGTCACAGAGATTTTTGTGCGCCGTCACGGACAATGGGTCAACCCCGGTTGGCACACGGATTCGACGAAATGAGCACAACATGGCCTTCACACAAAGGAGAAAGACCGTGACACCTGCGACACAGAGAAACGTGGCTTCTGCGGAGGCCTATTATCAAGCGATGAACGGCAAAGACCTCGCCGGCGTGGCGACGCACTTACACCCTGACGTTCGGTTCATGGCACCGTTGGCAGACCTGACCGGGAAGGAGGCGGTTCTCGAAGCCGCTAAGCGATTTGTAAACCTCACCAAGAGCCTAAGGGTACGGGCAAAGTTTGGCTCCGACGACAAGGCGATGTTGACTTACGATGTCGATTTTGGCGAGCCTATCGGTATCTGCCGTACAGCAGCGTTGATGACTTTCCAAGATAGCCTGATCGTGCGCATCGAACTCTTTTATGATGCTCGACCCTTCGAGAGGAACTAGAGAAAAGGCGCAATCTTCTCATCCGCTTGATGAACGTGCACACGTGCACGTTCGATTTAGCAATTGCGGGAGACTCTGAAGTTATGGGCCAGGACGGACTCCCGTCGACACGGCTCAGAAGTCCGGTTCGGGGCCGTAACCACAACCACCAGGTGTCTTCGAGTCCGAGGTTGTCGTTCACGGCTTGGCTCGGTTTTTGCTTGTAAACCAGATATCGGGCCACCACCGGATACGACCTCGCCACCGGGCTTCGATGAGTGGGCGCGACGAATCTCTTCGATGCCTGGCCACAACCGCACTAGTTTCGTTCGACCGCAGCGTCACTACAGAAGTAATGGTTTCGCAGACTGGAACTGCCAGCTTCGTCCCAAGTCTCTAGCGGCCGATTAGTTACCTGACCCTTTCCAACTATTTGTTCAGGCTAGCAGTCCAATCCATCACTACGGACATCGGCATCAATGCCGATTTCAGCTGTGTGTTGATCAAGAACCGCTGACCGTCTTGGCTGACATCATAGGCGAACCGTTCTGACGTGGCGACCATTTCGCGGGGATTCGCCTGGAAGAGCGCCACCGGGCTTCCCGCACCGAAGTTGGCACCGACCGTAACGGGCGTGGCCATGATCTTGCCGTCCGGCCCGAGGTAGAACAACTCTTTCCCGTCGCTTCGCCATTTGGGCTGTTCCCCGCCCGCGCTCGACACTTGCCATTTTCCATGCGCTGCAGGAAAGGAAGTTACGTAAATCTCCCATCGTCCACTTTCATTCGAAGCATAGGCGACCCATTTGCCATCCGGTGAAAAACGGGCCACATTAGGGGCAGAGGCTTCCTTCAGAAAAAGAGTGACCGTGAGTTCGGGAAAAGTCAGGTACCACAAGTCCGTGCCGCGTTGATAAATCACGTATTTTCCGTCCCGTGACCAATCGATTGGATAGCGATCGGGACCTTCCTGCGGGATTAGCTGCTCCTCTTGTGATCCGTCTGCATTTTTCACGTACAAGTTGAATTTCTGGGCTCGGTCCGAAGTAAACACCAGCTTGGTCCCGTCCGGACTCCAAAGAGGCGTGGAATCGATGGCGGGATCGAACGTCAGTCGCTTGACGCTCTCGTTTTCGAGATCGTAGATCCAGAGATCGGTATTCGTAGTGGCAAGATCCATGGCATCTGCGGCAACGAACTTTCCGTTCGGCGACAGAGCGATGTTGCCGAAAACGCCCGGCTTCGTTGCGACTCCAACTTGCTGCCCCTTGCGGTCAAACCAAAGCAGTTGCGAGGCTCCCGTGTCGCCGGATGATCTCTGAGCGACCAGAACGCCGCTGTCGGAACTCGCGAACACCGCCCGCTGAATTCGCGGTAAGTATTCAATTTCTGTGAGAACAGGAGTGGGTTCTCCGCTCAGTTCAAGCTTCTTCGCGTCGAAGCGTTGCGCAAAAAGCGTTTGGTCGCGGTAAAAGAGCAAATAACCAGGTGCGGCATAATTGGCGTTCGCTCTCGCTTGCGTAATCAGGCGCTTCTCGCTCGAATTCAGGGCGCCCACATAAACGGCAGAGAGAGTTTTCCGACCGGAAAGGTCCATCGCCAAGTATAGAAAGTGATTTCCGTCAGGCAGAAAAACAGGCCAGCGGTGGCTGTCTTCCGCGTGCTCCCTGTCGGGAAATGTGATTTGTGTTGGCGTACCTCCGGAAGCAGCGATTCGATACAGGCCATATCCCAACTGTCCGCTCGGAGTAAACACGATGACTCCGTCTTTGTTCCATGCACCGCCGCGGCCGGTCTGGGCCTCGCAGAGCGTTTGCACCGGGCCGCCTGATAAGTCCAGCCTCTTTAATCTTCCGTCGGCAAAAAATCCAAGCGACTTGCCATCGGGAGACCAGAACGGAAAATTGGCTCCCTCAGTGTTGGGAATTGCCTTCGCCTGCGGATCGCCGGGCTCGTAGATCCACAAGAGATTTTTTCGCTCGGAATCCCGGCCAACAACGGCGACAGTGTGGCCATTGGGCGAGACTGCTACGTCTCGAGCCGAGAACCCGAGCGGTGCAGAAAAGTATGCGGTCTGTTTAATAGGGCGGCTGGTGCGCCACAGGATCGCGGATGCGATCAATAGCAGTGCCAGCGTGCCGGCCACGGCCGCGAGGATGCTTTCCCGTTTTGTTCTTCCGTACTCTGCGGGCTTGACAGTTGGGGTTTTACCTCCCGCAATCCACTTCAGTTGGAGACTCAGGTCATGCGCACTCTGGAACCGGTCTTCAGGATTCTTGGCCAGGCAGCTGGCCACGACTTGCTCGAACCCAGGTGGCGTGAGGGGATGAGTCGCGGTAATTGGCTCAGGTTCTTTCTCAAGGATGGCACTGGCAACGCTGATCTGGCTGCGGCCCGCGAAAGGCCGGTTGCCCGTCACCATTTCGTAAAGAATCGCGCCTAGCGCAAACAGATCCGACCGAGCGTCGGCCTCTTTGCCCTCAAGTTGTTCCGGGGCCATGTATTGGATGGTGCCGATGATTGATCCTGCCGTCGTCAGCGGAGACATTGGGCTGGCCTCGCTCATCGTCCGAGCTGCGGACAACAGAGGCGCGCTGGATCCTGAAACGCCTGGGGTCGGGCTCGTGGCCTTCGCCAAACCGAAATCCATCAGCTTGGCGCCTGCCCGCGTGAGCATGATGTTGCCTGGTTTAAGATCGCGGTGCACAATCCCTTGCCGATGCGCCACGGTAAGCGCCTCCGCAATGGCGATTGCAATCTTGAGAACCTCGTGAAGTGGCATTGCGCCTTTGCGCAATCTTTCCGCCAGGGTCTCCCCTTCCAGAAACTCCATTACCAGATAATCGGTTCCGTCCTGCGACCCAATATCGTAGAGATGGCAGATGTAAGGGTGGTTCAGCGCAGAAATCGCTCTGGCCTCGCGCTCCATGCGCTGCTTCAGTTCGGCCGAAGAGGAAAGATGCGAAGCAAGAACTTTGATCGCTACGGTTCGACCAAGGCGGACATCGCGGGCGCGGTACACCTCGCCCATGCCGCCCTCACCTAACGGCGATTCGATTTCGTAAGGACCGAATTTTGTGCCAGCGCTGAGGGCCATCTGTGCGACAGCAATTATATGCCTTCGCTTCAGCACTCAACCGCAGGATTAGACACAGCAATTTGCGGAGGTGTTTCCGATCGGGAATAAAGTCATTCCTGAGAATCGATCGCGGCATCTCTCTGAGTGACGGGCAAGCCGGAGTAACCGACTTCCTGTTTGCCGACTACAAATCCCGAATCGGCGAGAGTGCGAACCGAATTACTGGCCGTGCTGTAAATATGCGATCGCCCGGTCTAGCACCCCGTCTTTTCCGGCACGGATTCCTGCGAGTGTCGGGCGCAGCTCAATCCCTGGCTGCAGGCCCACGCGCTATAGTTGCCGTCCGTCCGGGTGCCAAACTCCTTGACCGCTGAAGCGCACGTAAATCCCTCCCGGTACGGAGAGATTGGTCACATCACCGTTGGCGCCTCAGCGTGGTTCGTTTCGATAACAGTTCGCTCGACTTGAAGAAAATGGAAGTGCTGCGCGACGGCGAGGTTGTGATGCTGACTGCGCAGGAATTCAAGACTTTGCAGTTTTTTGTGCAAAATCCAGATCGCGTGATCAGTCGCGATGAACTGAAAGAAGTGTGGGACTACCAGAATCATCCTTCCACCCACACCGTGGACAATCATATTCTCAGACTTTGCCAGAAACTGGAGTGCGATTTCGCACAGCTCGTACACTTCCGCATGGTGCATGGAATGGGCTATAAGTTCGTCCGCTGAAGTCTTCGTCTTCCGGGCGGAAGCATGCACAAATTCTAACAAACGCATTACAAACCTATTACACAACTCCCACTCTCCCTAACTCTCCCCGCACTGTCATTTTCACCCACTACAGGATCCAGTTCGAACAATTCCATTTGCCCGGGGTAAAGTTTCGCCGCACGCCACACCTCGATTCCAAGTGAGAAATCTGGAAGAACCCAAAAAGCTGTCCTACTCAACGGGGCGGCCTTCTGAGCTCGGCAGGTCGAGATGGATTAAATGAGCCGTAGCGTTCGCGATCTCTCAAGGAGTCTCTCGCGAACGGACGCACTCAGTTCTGGAATAAATCAGGGTCGATCCAGTTAGCACTAACAGAGCGCGAATGCCCCTAAACGTGGGGGTTCAAGAAGGGCATGTTGCGCTAATTGAGGTCGTGTCAAACGAGGAATGGAAGGAATACAACATGAAACATCGCGCTATAACACTTGCGTTTGCGGCTTGCTTTCTCACTTCTCTAGCTCTTGCGAGCGATACTTTGACTTTCGACTCTAGCAGGTCCAACGCCCAATTGTTTCAGGGCTCCAAAGCGAATTCAGATTCAGTGAACACTGGTGTCGCACGTGTGACCGGGATGGTAAAGCTGGACACAAACGACCTGGAGACCTCGGTCTTGGATCTTAGTATCTATCCGGCAGATGAGGAGTGGGAGCCAGCCCTTAATCCTGAGGGTGCCTTGCCGACCGGCTACGTTCCTGACGCGACCGATCAGATCCTGCTGACGTTCAAGTCCTCGCGCATTCTGAGGACAGGAAACGGCAAGTTGGAAGTCATCGGAGATCTTACATTGACTCGGGTGGAGCGCACCATCGATGCGACGCCGAGTGAAGCCTATGCTGGGCCGGTTTACGGTGATCCTGTAGTTCACACCAAAACGCGCAAGATCACGTTTCTATTTTCTAGTTTGAGCGCTGCACTTGCTTCGGCACTCGCCAGAAGTATCCCAGTAACTATTGTTTAGAGTGATCTGTATTGAGTACAAGATCGAGAACGCGAGCGGTGTGCTTTTGTCATCATCCGCGCCGTAGGCGCGTGCAGGTTGCTTGAGGATTGAGGGAACAGTCAGCATCATCCACGCCGCAGGCGTGCCTGCGGTCCGACAGAGGGAAGCTACTTGGGGGAT
>Ga0302324_100002826_pt1 | contig 39602 bp, 31 predicted proteins | sample Palsa_T0_1_FD_201949 | JGI IMG/M metagenome (GOLD analysis project Ga0302324, IMG submission 201949) | Peat permafrost microbial communities from Stordalen Mire near Abisko, Sweden - Palsa_T0_1 | ecosystem: Environmental > Terrestrial > Soil > Palsa > Peat permafrost | place: Sweden: Abisko...
AGCAGCGCGGCCGGCTCGATGGCCAGCGCGCGCGCCAGCGCCACACGCTGCTGTTCGCCGCCGGAAAGCGTCGCAGGGTGGCGATCGGCGAGGCCCTCGAGATGCGCCGCGGCAAGCTGCTCCGAAACGCGCTTGTCTCTCTCCGCATCGGCAAGGCTTCGCAATCCAAACGCAATGTTTTCCGCCACGGTCAGGTGCGGGAACAACGCGTAGTTTTGAAAGAGCAATCCGATGCGGCGCTCACGCGCCGGCACATCGATGCGCCGCTCGGAATCGAAGAGCACGCGCCCGTGAAGCACGATCCGGCCGCGGTCCGGCGTCTCCAGACCCGCGATCCCCCGCAGCGTCATCGTCTTGCCTGACCCGGAAGGCCCAAGCAAGCCCAGCGGCGCTCCGTCCGCCGTGAACTCGACGGCCAGCCGAAAGCCCGGCACGCTCTTTTCAATCGCGACTTCCAGTGACATGTCTTTTAGTAGGACGGGCTTCAGCCTGTCGGTTTTGACTTTGGGCAGTGAGAGAAAACCCGCAGGCTGAAGCCCGCGCCACTTAAAACCTCCGCCAGAGGCTCACCGCGCGCCGATTGGTTCCATAAATAAGCGCAAGGACAAGGAAGGAAAACAATAGCAGAACCACGGCCGTCCGATTCGCCACATCGTAATTCGCGGCTTGCACCTGATCGTAGATATCGATCGACACGGTGCGCGTCACTCCGGGAATGTTCCCCCCAACCATCAGCACCACGCCGAACTCGCCGATCGTATGCGCAAAGCTCAGCACGATTCCGGTGACCGCTCCCGCCGCGGAGAGCGGCAGAATGACGCGAAAAAATGTTGCCAGGCGCGATGCTCCGAGCGTCCAGGAAGCTTCGATCAAGCGCCGGTCCACCGCGTCAAAGCCCGCCGAGATCGGCTGCACCGCAAACGGCAGGCTGTAGAGCACAGACGCCGCAAGCAAACCGCCAAATGTAAACGGAAGCGTGTGCCCGAACCAGGACTGCCAAATTTTCCCCGCAAAATGGCGCGGACCAAGACCCACGAGAATGTAGTACCCGAGCACCGTGGGCGGCAGAACGAGCGGCAGCGCCACCACCGCTTCGACCAAGAATTTCCAGCGCCAGCGCGAGAACGTCACCCAATAGGCGATGGGCAAGCCCGCGGCAAGCAGAATTCCCGCGACGCAAACCGCCAGCTTCAGCGAAAGCGCGATCGCTTCCCAGTTCAAGGCTTCCCGCCCGTGGGAATTTTGGAGGGAAGCACGAACCCTGCGAGCGCCGCGAATGCGATGATGTGTGCGCGCTTCATGTTTGGACTCCTGAAAGTTACATTCGCACGATCATCACTTCCGTGGATTTAATGAGGGCCGCCGCCGTTTGCCCCTTTTCGAGGCGCATTTCGCGCGCGGCGTCCGCCGTGATGATCGAAGAAATCCGCTGCCCTCCAATGGAAAGTTTTACTTGCGCCAGTAATCCGCTGTAGCGCACTTCCACGATTCTGCCCACCAATTGATTGCGCCCGCTGATGCGGCGAAAATTGCGCCGCCCGGCGAGAATATCCTTTTCCTCGGTGCGCGGCAGGAAGCGTTCAATCTCGGAGGCAGGGATGCGGTGGTGCCCGCCGGCCGTGCGGATGCTGTGCAGTTTCTTCTTATAGATCCATTGCTTGAGCGTGGGGTAGCTGATCCCCAGCGAGCGCGCGGCGTCGCGAGGATTGAACAATTCATCGGATTGCACGCGAACCTCCAGAAAATACAGTTATACTCGTATTGAAGGGGGTATGTAAATACGAATTAATACGATTTAAGTGGCGCAGACTTCAGTCTGCGGGGGTTAGCACTTGCAAGAACTAAACCCCACAGACTAAAGTCTGCGCTACTACTACTCCGGCGCGAAAGCGAGCAACACATTGCCCGGCATGCCACCGTTGCGCGGATACCCGGAATTGACGAACAGCATGCCACCTGCAATGACTGGTCCGGCACCGTCGATCGAGCCGCCCTTAGCCGACACTCCATTCACCGTAGAGTAGGTTTGCCCGGCGGTGTCGAAATCCCACAGCATCTCGCCATCCTCGGTGCTGAACGCGCGCACGTGCCCATCGAGCGAAGCCGAAAAAACCACGCCGGGAATCAAAGTCAGCGCAGCCGATTGGCCGGGACTGCACCCGGGCCGCGGTGGATCGCATGGATGGCTTGGAGCAAACCAGGCCTTAGACCCGTCTTCGAGATGCAGCGCCGTCAGCCCGCCGCCCTTCACAGGATCGAACGTCGCGCCGCCTACCGGCCCGGCCGTGTTCAACACGCCGGACGTATCATTTACGGCCGCGTAGACTTTCTGTCCATCGCTGGCCATCCCCCACTGCACGCCGCCGTTGATTCCGCCCTTTCCGACGCGCGTCTGCCAAAGGATTTTCCCTTTTGCCTCCGGATCGAACGCGTAGACCATTCCGGATTTTTGTCCCGCCACAAGAATTTCCTTGCCGTTCGGCGCCCGCACCAAGATAGCTGAGGAACCAAAATCGTAATCCGGCCCGTTCGGCGGGGGACAATTCACGCCTTTGCTCCGGCAGGAGGAATTGTAGGCATCGTTCGCGGTGACTTGCTCGGACCACACGATGCGTCCCGTCTTCAAATCCAGCGCCATCACCGCATCGCTGCTGGTGGTTGCGGGCGCCGAATAGTTGTCGCCCGTTGCGACGTACAGCAATCCCCGCTTGGCATCCACCGTCGGAGCCGACCAGACCGGCGCGCCGGAAGGCCCCCACTGCGCAGCGCCCGTGCTGTTTGTTCCGGTTTTCCGCGGCACGTCCACGGTATATGTCTTCCAAATCACCGAGCCGTCGCCAATGCGAAGCGCCGTGACGCTCCCGCGAAACGTGCAGCAAGCATATTGCGGATCGAGCGATCGAGTTTCTTCCCACGACGCGGCGGGAATAAAAACAACATCGTTCAGGGCCACGGGCGATCCCGTCAGCCGCGTCGCTTCGTGCTCATCGATCCGTTTCTTCCAAATCAGTTGGCCGGACTTGGCCTCGAGCGCATAAGCCCAGCCGATCAAGTCCGTGAACACGAGCGAAGTTGTTGCTCTTCCGGCCACAGGAAGGATGGCGGAGCGCACTGGGCCATTGGCCTGAAACACCCAATGCGTGCAACCCGTCTTCGTATCCACGGCCTCGACCGCGCCACTGGCGCTTCCGACGAAAAGCGTGCCGTTCACCACGGTCGGCGCTCCAAAGGCGGTGACGTCCCCCGGAAAGCCAAGCGCCCACTTCAGCTTCAGATGCGGCACCTGTCCCGGCTCAAGAACCGCCCGCTCGGCGCTCTGATAGCGCGCATTCGAGGTGAATGGACTCCATCCCGCCCATGTGTCGCTGGCGGGACCGGAAAAAATCGCGATGTTCGCGGAACAAAATGCGCTGGCGGGAAGCGCCGCCGTTTCCACCTTCGTTCCGAGAAAATTTGCAACAGCCTCGCGCTCGGCGCGCTTCATGGGGTAGGCCACCGCCATCATCAGCCCGAAATCGAGCGTCCGCAGAATTCGAGCGGCGGATAGCTTCTGCAATGCGTCCCGTGAGGGCGCGCGCGACCCTGCTTGATCGTGGCACGAGGCGCACCGCTTTTGATAAACATCTGCGCCCGATGCAGCGAGCGGAGCGGCGGACGCGGGATTCTGGGCCGCTGCCGCCGGAATCGTGGAAACGAGAACAGCCAGGATCGCAACGTGAAAAGGTAAACGCGCAGAAGTCCGTTTTTCTCTCATCCGAATTTTTTCCTCTGTGAAAATATTGTCTTGCGGAATTTTACGATACTTTTCGGTCATCGCGGAAGGAACATGCTTTGTGTGGCGCAGGCTTCAGCCTGTGGATTTTGGGCGTCGCAGGTTCAAACTCCACAGGCTGAAGCCTGCGCCACTAAATTCCCGCATATTAGGTGTGAGCGGCGGCTTCCTGCTCGAAGGCGTGATACGAGGACCGCACCAGCGGACCGGACTCAACGTGCGCGAATCCCATTTGCTCGCCCAGCGTTTTGTACTCGGCGAATTCGTCCGGGTGAACGTAGCGCACGATGGCCAAATGCTCGCGCGTCGGCTGCAAATATTGGCCCAGCGTAAGAATGTCGGTCCCTTGCGCGGCCAGATCTCGCATCGCGGCTAGAACTTCTTCGCGTTCTTCGCCGAGGCCCAGCATAAGCCCCGTTTTCGTAGGCGTCTCCGGCGCCAGCGTTTTCGCGCGCCGCAGCAATTCCAGTGACCGCCCGTACACCGCGCCCTTGCGCACTTCGTGGTACAGCCGCGGAACCGTTTCCGTGTTGTGGTTCAATACGTCGGGGCGCGCGGCGATCACGGTTTCTAAGGCGTTCCAGTCCCCGCGAAAATCGGGGATCAGCACTTCCACTTTGCACACCGGAACGCGCCGGCGAATTTCAGAAATGGTGCGCGCGAAAATGGCCGCACCGCCATCAGGCTGGTCGTCGCGGTTGACCGATGTCACCACGGCGTAGCGCAGGCCCATGCGTTCCACCGCTTCCGCGACGCGCTCCGGCTCCTGCTCATCCGGCGGCCCGGCCGGTTTGCCCGAGGGCACCGCGCAAAAACCGCAAGCCCGCGTGCAGATGTTTCCCAGAATCATGAACGTCGCCGTGCGGTGCTCCCAGCATTCGCCCATATTCGGGCAGCGCGCGCTTTCGCACACGGTGTTCAGCCCCAGCGTGCGCATGATGCGCTTCAGATCCTGGTAATTTGGGCCATTAAAAAATTTGACGCGCAGCCATTCCGGCCTCGGGTGGGCTGCAGGATCGAGCGATCCCCCCGGCCCCGGGGTCGGAACTGAGTTTGAAATGATGTGAAATGGCGATGCCATCGATAGCGGTCTCAATTTCTCATTCTAGGCGCAGTTCCGACAAGACACAAGCGCACCGCTTGCCGGATTGGCGGTGGCGGCGCCATGTGCAAACTATCAAGCGTCCCGTAGGCGCGAAAAACCGTAGCCCAGCCGGAAAGTGGTGGCGAATAGGACTAGGCCGAGACCTCCAAGCTTCAGCGGGGCAGCGCACTGCGGGAGCCCTGCGGCTCGCGATGCCCTTGATGCAGTTCAACCACGCCGAACAACGCTTTTGTGGCTATTTTACCACACCCTATTATCAACTAAGCCTCAACCCATTGATTATAATGGCATAAACACTGCCTTGGAAGGGCCTCAAAATGCTACTATAACCGTGTAGATGAGCTATCAAACCACCATCGACAAACCTGTTTCTACCAAGGGTGTAGGCCTTCATACCGCCGTCAAGTCCCATCTGAAGCTGGTGCCTGCCCCGGCCAATACTGGGATTGTATTCCGGCGCGTGGACCTGGACAATTTTGAGATCGAAGCGCATGTGCGGAACGTGGCGCGCGTCAGCTACGCCACCAGTCTGATGAAAAAGGGCGTGCTGCTCTCCACCACCGAACACTTGCTCGCCGCCCTCTATTCCTGCAGTGTGGACAACGTCTACATCGAGCTGGACGCGCTGGAATTGCCGATCCTCGATGGTTCCTCGCAGCCATTTATCGATATGCTCGCGCAGGCCGGAATTCGCCGCCTGCGAAAGCGGCGCCGCTATCTGAAAGTCGTAAAGCCGCTGGAAGTTTCCGAGGGCGGGCGGCGCATCGGGATCTATCCGGCGGACGATTTCCGGGTGCGGTGCTATGTGGATTACGCACATCCCGCTGTCGGGACGCAGGAGATCGAGTTAGGCGTGGGGCGTGAGTCCTTCAGCAGGATGCTGGCGCCGGCGAGGACGTTTGGCTTCGTGCAGGATTTCGAGGGATTGCGCCGAATGGGCCTGATTCGCGGCGGCTCTCTGGATAACGCCATCGTCCTCAACGAACACGGGGTTATGAACGGCCCCTTGCGTTTCCCAGATGAATTTGGCAGGCATAAGGCGCTGGACCTGATTGGCGATCTGGCCCTCGTCGGCCGCCCGCTACTTGCGCGCGTCGAAGCCTACAAGGCGGGCCACGCCCTGCACACGCAACTCGTCACACGCCTGCTGGCCGATTCTTCGCTCTGGACCGAAACGTACGGCGAAGTTTCCCCCAGGCGTGCATCGCTGCACGCCGCGACGACCGCCTCCGCCGCAGATTGAAAGCCCATCGCCTCGACATGGGGCTGAATGATGTAGCGCTCGCCTTCAGGCGAGCACTTGGCGGAGCGGTTTCTCCATATTCTCAAAACCCAAATCGACAAAAAAGCTTAAACCCCTTCGGTCAGCAACCCTGGTGTATCGCCCGTTCATCCGCGCTTGTGTTCGTTCCATAAAGTATTCAATTCGCACCGCGCGCGCCTACCGCGCATTGTCAATCCCCGCAGAAACGCTGAGAATGCAGGTATGGCAAATTCCGACATCGCGATTGTGATTCTGGCCGCCGGGAAGGGCACGCGCTTGAAATCCGCGCTGGCAAAAGTGTTGCACCGCGCGGGCGGACGTTCGCTCGTCGAGCAAGTGGTGCGCGCTTGCCAGCCGGTCAAGCCGCGCGAAATTGTGGCCGTGGTCGGGCATCAGTCTGATGACGTGAGCGCTGCAGTGGCGCCGCTCGGCGTCAAAACAGCGTTGCAGGAGCCGCAGCGCGGGACGGGCCACGCCATGCTGGTCGCGCGGCGCGCGATTTCCTCGCGCGCGAAGTTCGCGATTCTACTGCCCGGCGACGCGCCTCTCATCCGCACGGAAACGATTGCCGCGCTGGCGCGCGCGCACCGGGAAAGCGGCGCCGCGGCGACCATTCTTTCCGCGGAAATCGAAAATCCGGCGGGCTACGGGCGCATCGTGCGCCAGGACGACGGTTCGGTGGCCGCGATCGTCGAGGATTCGGCGCTGACCGCGGAGCAACGCTCAATCCGCGAGATTAATTCCAGCATGTACTGCTTCACGCTCGAAAAATTGTGGCCTTGCCTCGCCGCGCTCAAACCGCAGAACGTGCACAAAGAGTTGTACCTGACGGACGCGATCGCGCTTTTGCGCCAGAAAGGCGAGAAAGTGCAAGCCGTCCTCGCCACCGATCCCGACGAAGTCCTGGGCTGCAACACGCGCGCCGATCTCGCCGCCGTGGACGCCGTGTTCCGCCGGCGCAAGCGCGCGGCCATCATGGATGCGGGCGTGACGATTGAATTGCCGGAGACGGTCCTGATCGATCCCGAAGTCACCGTCGGCGCGGATACGCGCATCGAGCCCGCAGTGCAACTTCTCGGAAAAACGCGCATCGGCGCGGGCTGCACGATTCGCACCGGCAGTGTGTTGTCCGACGCCGTGCTCGAAGACAACGTGCTCGTCAAGCCTTACACGATGGTTACCGCGAGCCATCTCTCACAGGGTGCGCAAGCAGGCCCCTTTGCGCATCTGCGCGACGGCGCGCGCCTCGAGGAAAACGCGCGCGTCGGGAATTTTGTGGAAGTGAAGAAGAGCGTGCTCGGCGAAGGCGTCAAGTCCATGCACCTCACCTATCTGGGCGACGCGCGCATCGGCAGCGGCACCAATATCGGCGCCGGCACGATCACCTGCAATTACGATGGAGTAAACAAGAATCCCACGACGATAGGAAAGCGCGTCTTCATCGGCAGCGACACCGCGCTCGTCGCGCCCGTGCGCGTGGGCGACGGCGCTTACATCGGTGCAGGCTCGGTCATCACGAAGAACATACCCCCCGACGCGCTCGGGCTCGCGCGCGGGAAACAGGTGATCAAACTCGGATGGGCCGCGGCGCGCCGCCGTGAACTCGCCTCCGCGGACAAGGGCGCGAAGGCGCACGCGCGCAAGAAATCGAAACGGAAAAGCAAGGCGCGCCCCGCCAAACGGAAACGCTAGCTCGCTCACCCGCTCCCATTACTTCTTAATCGGAATCCAAATCTCGAACCCGCCACTGCCTGTCCGCGGGTCGAATTCTTTCCCGTAGCGCTCGAATTCGGGTCCTTCCGCCGCCTGATGGCCGGATTCCGGAAGCCATTTGTTCCAAATGGTGTACCAGGTCTGCCGCACCGTAGAAACATGATCGCGATGAGTAAAAACGGCGTAGCGCTGTTCCGGAATGCGCAGTTGGCTCAACTCCGAGGGCACCTTGGAAAGGTCCGAAACCTCAACTCCGCAGATGTATTCCATGTTGCCGGCATCGTCGGTTTGGCAGACGACGCCGTAGGTCGTCCAACCGACTTGTCCGGGGATGTGACCGAGGTGAGGTACGAATCGTTGCCACTGCGCCGGAATCCCTGCACTGGTTTCCGAGGTGTAGCGTTCCCCCACTCCCGCGATCAGCAGGGTCTTAAGATTCTCAAAACGCGGTGGTTCCAGGTTTGACAGCAGTGTCTCATCCATCTTGATCGGCTCAGTAAGTTTGATGTCGTCTAAATGGCCGCGCGCGCGAAGCGCCTCTGGCGTGACCCCGAATTGATCGCGAAACGCGCGTGTGAATGCCTCGTGAGAGTTGTATCCCGCATCCAGAGCCACCGCTAGAATATCGGGCGCGCCGCCGGCCAGCTTTCGGGCCGCTTCCGTCAACCGGCGGCCGCGCACGTAGCCCATCACCGAACGCCCGGTAGCGACGCCGAACACGCGTGCCATGTGGTAACGCGACACTCCACTGGCCTCGGCGATATCGTCCAGGGTCAGTTCCTCCGCAAAGTGGTTTTCGATAAACCAGAGCGCCTTCGCCACGGGATTCAAGCCGCCGCCTCCCCAAACAGGAAGCCAGAATAACTGCTTTTCGGAACTGCTGCTTGATCGGAATTGCTATGGGCGGGGTGGCGCCCGCAATTGCCCGGAGATTTACTTTCGAATGGAAATCCCCCTCAACGCACGGGGAAATACCCTGCCCGGTGTGATAAAATAAGCAGCAGGGGGAAATTCGCGCAATGAAATTTGGCGTAGTTGTGTTTCCGGGCTCGAATTGCGATTACGATGCCTGGTACGCGCTCGGCGAAGTTCTCCACCAACCGGTCGAATTCCTGTGGCATCAATCCGAACAAATAAATGGGTTTGACGCGATCCTGCTGCCCGGCGGATTTTCTTATGGCGATTATCTGCGCACGGGGGCGATCGCGCGGTTTTCTCCCGTGATGCGCGCGGTGGAAAAATTCGCGCGTGGCGGCGGGTTCGTCCTCGGCATCTGCAACGGTTTCCAGATCCTCTGCGAAGCGGGCTTGCTGCCCGGCGTGCTGCAGCGCAATTCCGGAATGCGTTTTGTGTGTCGCCAGGTGCATGTCCGCGTGGAAACCACGGACACGCCGTTCACTGGCGCGGCCCGGCCCGGCGAGGTGCTGCAAATTCCGATCGCGCATGGGGACGGGAATTATTTTTGCGACGAAGCGGCGCACGCAGAACTTGAGCGCAACAGACAAATCGTGTTTCGCTATACCACCCCGGATGGGCGCGAAGAACCCGCGGCGAATCCGAACGGATCGCTCGCAAACATCGCCGGCGTGTGCAATCGCGAGCGCAATGTGGTGGGCCTGATGCCGCATCCCGAGCGCGCGGTGGAAGCGCCGCTCGGCTCGTCCGATGGCCTCGTGATTCTTCGCTCGCTGATCGAGTCGCTGACGCGCCGCGCGGTGGTTTCGGCGTAAGTAACACAGACTGTAGTCTTTGAGTTTCCGCCAAATCACCCGGGCCGCGCCCGCCAGCCCAGGTCGTATAGATCCCCACAGACTGAAGTCTGTGCTACTGAATTCAATGCTGGAAACCGAAATAAAGGTCACACCGGAACTGGCGGCCGAGCACGGCCTCACCGCCCAAGAGTACGCGCGCATCCAGAAAATCCTCGGGCGTGATCCGAATTTCACCGAGCTGGGCATCTTCAGCGTGATGTGGAGCGAGCATTGCTCCTACAAATCGAGCAAGGTGCATCTGCGCCGCCTGCCGACGAGCGCGCCGCAGGTGTTGCAGGGCCCCGGCGAAAACGCAGGTGTGGTGGACATCGGCGACGGCCTGGCCGCCGCGTTCAAGATGGAGTCGCACAATCATCCGAGCTACGTCGAGCCGTTTCAAGGAGCGGCCACGGGCGTCGGCGGAATTTTGCGCGATATTTTCACGATGGGCGCGCGGCCGATTGCCGTTCTCGATTCGCTGCGCTTCGGACCTATCGCTTCGCGAGCCTCCAGAACTTCAGGGGCTAAAGCCCTTCAAAATCAGCCTTCCTCGGCCGGGCTAAAGCCCGGCCCTCCAAACGCCAGCTCGCTAAACCCAGGCTCTACAAACTCCGAGGGCAGTGGAGGGACGGGCTTTAGCCCGTCCATAGACGGGCCCACCAAAAGGGCTTTAGCCCCTGAAGTCGCTCGCGACGTCGACGAGCAAACGATTGCGCGAAATCGGCGGATTCTCGACGGCGTCGTCCGCGGAATCGCGCACTATGGAAACTGCTTTGGCGTGCCCACCGTTGGCGGCGAAGTTCAATTCGAGCAGGGATATTCCGCGAACCCCCTGGTCAACGTCCTGGCGCTGGGCATTGCGAAGAAGGAAGACCTATTCTTCGCCAAAGCCCGCGGTGTTAACAATCCGGTGATCTATGTAGGCGCGAAAACGGGGCGCGACGGGATTCATGGCGCGTCGCTCCTGGCATCCGCGGAATTCACCGAGGAGTCGCAGCAGAAGCGGCCCAACGTTCAAGTGGGCGACCCCTTCATGGAGAAACTGCTGCTCGAGGCGTGTCTCGAAGCGATGAAGACCGGTGCGGTCGTCGCGATTCAAGACATGGGAGCGGCCGGGCTGACGAGCACGTCGTGCGAAATGGCGTCGCGTGGCGGTCTGGGCATCGAGATCGAACTGGCGCGCGTGCCGCAGCGCGAACCCAGCATGACGGCGTACGAAATGATGCTCAGCGAATCGCAAGAGCGCATGCTGCTGGTGGCACAGTACGGCCGCGAGCAGGAAGTAATAAAAGTGTTCGCCAAGTGGGGACTCGACGCGGTCGAAATCGGGCGCGTCACAGAGGACGGCGTTCTGCGCGTGCGGCATCGCATGCAAATCGTGGCGGAAATTCCGGCCCACGCCCTCGCGGAAGAAGGTCCGGTGTATCAGCGTCCCCTCGCGCCGCCCGCGCCTGTGGCGCACGAACACTTCGTTGAATTTGGCCCGGCGGGTGCGAATCTTACGGAAAATTTCCGCGCGTTGCTGGCGGCGCCGTCGATAGCCTCGAAGCATTGGATCTGGGAGCAATACGATTACATGGTGCGGACGAATACCCTCGAAGCGCCGGGCGCGGGCGACGCGGCGGTGGTGCGCATCAAGGGCACGAAGCGAGCGCTGGCGCTGGCGACCGACGGCAACGGCCGCTGGTGTCGCCTCGATCCGTTCATCGGCGCGCAACTGGCCGTAGCGGAAGCGGCGCGCAACGTCGCCTGCTCGGGCGCAAAGCCGATCGCGGCGACCAATTGCCTCAATTTCGGCAGCCCCGAAAAACGAGAAGTGATGTGGCAATTCAGCCGCGCCATCGACGGCATCGCCGAGGCTTGCACCGCTCTCGAAATTCCCATCACCGGCGGCAATGTAAGTTTTTATAACGAAACGCTCGGCCGCTCGATCGATCCGACGCCGGTGCTCGGCGTGCTCGGAGTCCTGGAAGACGCTTCGCGCGCGCTAGGAATGGCGTTTCGCGCGGAAGGCGATGCGATTTTGTTGCTCGACGGAAACCCAGCCGAAGATAACGCGAAGAAGAACGCCGCGGAAGAATTTTCCTCCTCGGAATACTCGCGCACGATTTACGGCATCGAGGCCGGCGCTCCGCCTGCGGTGAATCTCGCCGCGGAGAAGCGGCTGATCGCAACGCTCGTCGCGCTCGCAAGCGATGGCCGAATACAATCCGCGCACGACGTAAGCGACGGCGGCCTCGCCGTAACGCTCGCCGAATCGTGCTTCGCGAGCAGTGGCCTAGCCGCGCAAATCTCGCTGGCCGGCAAGCAGCCGGACGAGGCGGCGCTCTTCGGCGAGCGCGGCGCACGCGCCATCGTATCGGTTACTCCCGAAAACCTTGCCGCTGTGCGCCGGATTGCGGCACAATACGAAGTGGCAGCCGTGGAAGTTGGCCGAGTCACCCGCGGCGAATTCCGCATCGCATTAAATGGACGGACAGCGATCGGCGCTGAAATCCCCCTTCTCGCTGACGGCTGGAGCGGAGCCCTCGAGAGGCTGCTCGGCTCGAACGATCTCCGAAAGGCAGAATGAACCGCCTCATCGAAATTGAGAACGACCGGTTTCACGATCACTGCGGCGTGTGCGGCGTCTTCGGCCATCCCGAAGCCGCGAAGATGGCCTACCTTGGCCTCTACGCGCTGCAGCATCGCGGCCAGGAATCGGCCGGCATCGTTTCGAGCGACGGGCGCGATTTGCATCTCGAAAAAAGCATGGGACTGGTGGCCGATATTTTTCAGCCCCACGTCCTGGCGCGCTTGCCGGGAGACGCTGCGCTCGGCCACACTCGCTATTCGACCGCCGGCGACACGTCCCTGATGAACGCGCAGCCGATCGTGATCGACTGCAACAAAGGAAAACTGGCGCTCGGCCACAACGGCAACCTGCCGAGCGCGGCGAGATTGCGCCGCACGCTCGAACACCGCGGCTCGATCTTCCAAACCACGAGCGATACCGAAGTGATCGTGCACCTCGTGGCGCGCAGCCAGGCCCGCAATCTTTCCGGCGCGCTGGCCGATGCGTTGAACCAGGTCGAGGGCGCCTATTCGCTGCTGGTGCTGACGCGCGACGAAATGTACGCGCTGCGCGATCCGCGCGGCTTTCGTCCGCTGGCGCTCGGCCAGCTTGACGGCGCGTGGGTCGTCGCTTCGGAAACGTGCGCGTTCGATTTGATCGGCGCGACGTATGTGCGCGACGTCGAGCCCGGAGAAATGCTCCGCATCACGCGCAAGGGCATCGAGTCCCTTCATTTCGCGGCGGAAAAGCCGCTGCAGCAATGCATTTTCGAGCACGTCTATTTCGCGCGGCCAGACAGCCTGGTCTTCGGCCGCGTGGTCGAGCAAAGCCGCGAAATGCTGGGCTGTCTGCTCGCGCGCGAACATCCTGTTCCGGCGGACATCGTCGTGCCGGTGCCCGATTCGGGAGTGCCGGCCGCGCTGGGATATTCGCAGGAATCCGGCGTGCCGTTTCGCATGGGCTTGATCCGCAATCATTACGTCGGACGCACGTTCATCGAGCCGCAGCAATCGATCCGCGATTTCGGCGTGAAGCTGAAGCTGAATCCCGTGCCCGAGCTGCTGCGCGGCAAGCGCGTCGTGCTGGTTGACGATTCCATCGTGCGCGGCACCACCAGCCGCAAGATCGTGCGCATGGTGCGCGAGGCCGGCGCGGCTGAAGTGCACATGCGCATTAGCTGCCCGCCCACAATTTCGCCGTGCTATTACGGCGTGGACACGCCGACGCGCGAGGAGTTGATCGCTTCCGATGAATCGCGCGTGCGTCCGCGGCTAACGCCGGAGGAACTCGAAACGTTTGAAGCCACGCTCGACCCTCACGAGCCACGGCCTGATCGGGCGCAGTGTTCCATCGAGGAAATTCGACTGTATCTGGGCGCGTATACCCTGGGCTACCTCTCGCTTCCTAGTCTGCGGCGCGCGGTGGACGATACGCGCGGATCATTTTGCACGTCGTGCTACACGGGCGTGTATCCAGTTGACGGTGCGCAGGGTGAGCTCGAGGCGCGCGTATTTGAGGCGGAGGAAGCTCCCGTCGTGGAAATTCAGGTGGTGCCGAATGAACGCTGAAGAGACACTTCCGGTTGCCGTCCAAGAAAAACCGGATATCAACAAGCTCATCGTCCGGGAGGCGTTGTCCTGGCTATGGGTCATCCTGGCCTTCCTCTTCATCACGGGGACGATCGTGCAGGCCCGCGTGATTCCATCAGGCTCGATGGAGAAGACGCTGCTCGTCGGGGATCATTTGCTGATGAGCCGCTTCGGCTACGAAGCCGAATTGCCCTTGACGCCGCTGCACGTGCGCCTCTGGCGCAACCCGCACCGCCAGCAGATCATCGTGTTCCGCGCGCCGCTTCCGGGAACGCCGGATTACATCAAGCGGCTGATCGGGCTTCCGGGCGACGAACTGGAAATTCGCGAAGGCGTCGTGTCCATCAACGGGAAGCCGCTGAAGGAGCCATATCGCGCCGACCCGCCGAACCCGACCGATAATTACGGACCGGTAACCGTTCCTGCGGGTGAATATTTCATGATGGGCGATAATCGCGACGACTCCTACGACAGCCGCTATTGGGGCTTCGTGCCGCGCGACAACATCATCGGCACTCCCGTCATGATTTACATGTCCATTGACGCGCCCGAGGAGACCTGGAACCCCGGGCACATTCGCGACCGGATGGAAACCTACGCAAGCATTTTTATTCATCCGGGCATCGTACGCTGGCGCCGCATCTTCAAATTCTTTTGATCTCACGGGACCCCGCCGCCCGGCTCCTCTCGCCACGGCAGAAAGAGTTCGTCGTTCATGGACTACGCCGAAGCAGGCGTGGATATTTCGCTGGCGGACCAGGCCAAGCAGCGCATCCGGCGCCTTGCTTCGCGCACCTTTACGCGCGGTGTGATCGGCGGGATCGGCTCGTTCGGCGGGCTGTTCGCGCTGGATAAAAAATGGCGCGAGCCGGTGCTGGTCTCCAGCGCCGACGGCGTGGGCACGAAATTAAAAATCGCCGTCGCGGCAAACATCCACTCGACGGTCGGCGGCGACCTGGTCAATCACTGCGTCAACGACATCCTCACGCTCGGCGCCGAGCCGCTCTTCTTTCTGGATTATCTCGCCATGTCGAAAATGGATCCCAACATCGTCGAACAACTGGTCGAGGGTATGTCACGCGCCTGCCACGCCGCCGGTTGCGCGCTGATCGGCGGCGAAACGGCCGAAATGCCCGGTTTCTATGCGCCCGGGGAATACGATCTCGCGGGCTTCATCGTCGGCGTGTTGGAGCGCGCGAAATTGAAAAAGACGAATGCGGTGAAGCCGGGCGATCTGGTTTTCGCTCTTCCTTCGACGGGGCTGCACACGAACGGCTATTCGCTGGCGCGCAAACTGGTATTCGATCTGGCGGGCCTGCACCCGGAATCCTACGTTGCGGAAGTCAGCAACAAAATCGGCGCGGAGCTGCTGCGTCCGCACCGCTGCTACTGGCCGATGTTGAAGACGACCATCGAGCGCGGCTGGCTCTCCGCGATGGCCCACATCACCGGCGGCGGCATCACCGGAAATTTGCCGCGAGTGCTGCCGCGCGGCGTGCAGGCGGAGATCGAGCTCGGCTCCTGGCCCGTGCTGCCTATTTTTTCCTACCTCGCCGGCCTCGGCAAACTCGAGCGCGACGAATTGCTGCGCACGTTCAACATGGGCGTGGGCATGATTCTGGTCGTGCCGCTGGAAAATCATCGCGCCCTCGAGGCCGAGTTGAAGCGCCGCCGCGAAAAGTATTTCCGCATCGGACAAATTCGCCGCTGCGACCCGCGCAAGCCGCAAGTCGTGTTTACCGGCACCTTGCCGCTGTAACGGCCAATCGCGCGAACCTCTGAAACGCCGCCTTCAAATGCCCGTTCGCGAACCGGATTTAATTTCAAATTTGAAATTTCAAATCGTCTGCTCCCTCCCGACGATCTTCGCGATCGCACGGCTTCGTTGCGGCGAAGTCTGCCGCGTGCTAGCATCCGCACTTTCGGGGGTAGCCCATGAAAATCCATGAGAAATCCTGGTGGCGATTTATTTGCCTCGCCGGTTTTACTTTCACGTTTGCGTTTGCGTCGCGTCCGGCGAACGCGCAGACCGCCGACCATTTCCCGAAGGACGCGCCGCGCTACCAGTACGACTCCACGTGGCCCAAGCCGCTGCCCAACAAGTGGACCTACGAATCCATCACCGGCCTGTTCGTCGATAAGGACGACCACATCTGGGCTTACCAGGCCGCGACCAGTTTTTCCAAAGACACGACCATGAATTTCGCCTCGCTCAACCCGCCGGCCGGGGCCTGCTGCGTGCAGCCGCTGTCGGTGCTCGAGTTCGACGTCGAGGGCAACTTGATCCAGGGATGGGGAGGTCCCGGATACGCGCCGGGCTGGGCGGAACCGGAGCACACCATTGTCGTCGATCGCGAGGGAAACGTTTGGCTGGGCGGCAGCGCGCCGGGCGACACCCTGCTCAAGTTCACGCACGACGGAAAATTTCTGGCCGATTTCGGGCATCGCGGCCCGAAGATGCCTGATTCGACGCCGTTTTCCGCGCAAAAACTCGACAACCAGCAAACGGATTTGCTGCTGCGCGGCGTGGCCTCGGCGGACCTCGATGAAGACGCGCACGAGCTGTACATCGGCGACGGCTATTTGAACAAGCGCGTCATCGTCTACAACTCGGACACCGGCGCGTTCAAGCGCGGCTGGGGCGCCTTCGGCATCCCGCTCTCTGAAATCGACAACGATCAGCCGCCGCCGCACAATCCCGCCGGTCCGCCCGCCAAGCAATTTCACGAAGTCCATTGCGTGCACATTTCGCGCGACGGCCTGGTCTACGTCTGCGACCGCCATGAGGACCGCGTGCAGGTCTTCACCAAGCAGGGCAAATTCCTGAAAAACTTTCCGGTCGCGAACGAAGCTTTGGGTAACGGCTCCGCAGGCTCGCTCTCGTTTTCTTCCGACGCGCAGCAGAAATATTTGTACGTCACGGACATGATGGACGGCGTGGTGTGGATCTTGAATCGCGGCGACGGCGCGGTTGTTGGGAAATTCGGCTTTCCGGGCTACCAGGGCGGCGCGCTGCACATGGTGCACGTGATTGCCACCGATTCGCACGGAAACGTGTACACCGGTGAAGTAGGCAGCGCCCCGCGAATCCAGAAATTCGTCCCGGTCAAGTAGGACGGGCTTCAGCCTGTCGCTTTTGTTTTTTCTCTCACCACACACAAAACCGGCAGGCTGAAGCCTGCCCCACTCAATTCACCGCAGCCCGGCCTGCTTCACGAGCGGCAAAGTATTTTCCTGAAACCAGCGCATGTCCTCGATGTATCGCGGCCAGGAAATCAGCGCGCCGTCAAATCCCATCCGGGAAACCGTTTCGAGGCCTGCGACAACTTGTTCGCTCGTGCCGATCAGAGGATAGCCGCCCCAGCCCGCCATGAAGTGAATTTTCATCTCGCGCAGAGTCTCCGCGGGTAACGTCTGGGAGTTGAGGCCCATGGTTTCGACCAAATTGGTCGCCGCCACCCAGTCGCCCTTCTGGTGCACGTAATAATCGAAATAGTCCTTGGCCTCCTTTTCGGTTTCGCCCTGGACGGCGTAAGTCGCGGTCCACACCTGCAGTTCGCGTCCGTATTCTTCACGCGCAAGTTTGCGATAGCTCTCGACCTGCCTCTTCGCGCCCTCGAAATCGCTCGGGTCGAAAACCAGGAAAACCACGTCGCAATACTTGGCCGCGAAGTGCTGCCCTTTTTTCGATCCCCCGGCATTCATGATCACCGGATGAGGCTTCTGGATGGGCTTCGGTTGAAGATAACCCTCCTTGATTTGGTAGAATTTCCCGTCGTAGTCGAACTCCTCGTCCTCGGTCCAAAGCCGCTTGATAATTTCGATCCATTCCGCCGCCATGTCGTAGCGCTTATCGTGTTCGAGCAGCGGAATGCCGAACATTTCGATCTCGGGCCTGTGCCATCCAGTGACGATGTTCAGCGTGAATCGCCCGCCGGTGATGTGGTCGATCGTCGTGCACTGCTTCGCGGCCATGATGGGATGGATGGTGGGCACGTGCGAAGTGGCGAACACGCTGGAATATTTCGTGGACGCGCCAATCCCCGCGGCCCAGGAAAACGCTTCAAATCCCGGCCCGTTGAAATTGGTGACGCCGCCGAACCCTCTCCATCGCCCCACGGGCACGAGGGCCTCAAATTCCATCTCATCGGCCATCCGGGCGAGAGCAAGCGTGCTCGGCCAATCGGCCTTCAGCGTGCCTTCGATGGACGTGATCGCGCACCCGCCCCCGAGATTCGTGCTGAACGTGCCAAGCTTGAGTTTTCTATCGTTGTAAAGCGGATTCGTCTTCCGCCGCGTTTCTGCGACCACATTTTTCATTTCGATTCGATCCCCCCCGCCCCAAAATCGAAGTCTACCGTGCGATATGCACATTCATGAATGGCGTGAAGGATAGCAGTTCGCCTTCGGATTCCGAACGAAAATTGATGGCCAGGTTCAGGCCGCGAAGCTTTGAATGCCCGGCCCATCGGTCTTAGTAGCGCCGGCGTCTCGCCGGCTCACTGCTCCATTTCAAAACGCAGAGACTGCCGGCAAGGTGCCGGCGCTGCTGAAGTTCGTTGGCTTCTCTGAAATGGAACCGAGTCGCAGGCCACGCACCGCCGCGCGTGATTTTCCGCAGGCAGTGGAATATCATCGAAATAACGGGAAGGAAAAAACCATGTCCGACGCAGTCGTCGACGCACTGGTCCTCGATCTCCTCAATTGGCTGGCAACCGGCGAAAAAATCTACCAGGAAGTGATCGATATTTGGCGCACCTCATGCCCCAGACTTCCGGTGTGGGAAGATGCAAACGATCGCGGACTCGTCGCAAGGGAACATCGGAATGGGCGCGAGATTGTCAGCATTACGCCCGCAGGCTCCGCATATCTTCGGCAACAAAAACCCCATGGGCCCGCCGCCTCCCGGCCGCCTGATTTCATCGGTTGACCTGATTGCCCACCGCGCGGCGTCGTGCTAGCATCCGCGAAATGGGGAACGTGTCCGGGCGACCGGAACACGAGCCTTCAACCTTCCAAACATTACGCCGCCATGGGAATCACGATGCGGCCGCCCGCTGCGGCGGGCGCGCCCATCGCGAACGGCGCTCAGGGGGTAGAACGATGAAAGCCTACGCAACGCAGTCCATCCGCAATGTGGGTATTGCCGGTCACGGCGACACGGGAAAAACCCAGCTGGTGTCGTCGTTGCTATTCACCGCGGGGATGACCACCCGGCTGGGAAAGGTCGCCGATGGAACGACAGTCACGGACTGGGACGAAGAGGAGATCGCCAGGAAAATCACGATTCAAGCGAGCCTGGCCTACGCCGAATGGGCGCCCTCTGCGCAACTCGCAACAGGGTGCCAGGCGGAAAAAATAAAAATCAATTTTCTGGACACGGCGGGCTACAGCACGTTTTTAAATGATACGCGCGCGTCGCTCGTGGCGGCCGACGCCGTGCTGATCGTGGCGGACGCGGTGGCGGGCGCGCAGGTGGTCACGGAAAAAGTGTGGGACTACGCCATCGAATACGACGTGCCGCGCGCCTTCGCCATCAACTGGATGGACCGCGAGTTGGCCAGTTACGACCGCGCCATGGAGTCGGTCACGCGCGTGTTCGGCCGCAACGTCGTGCCGCTGCAATTGCCGATCGGAGCGGAGAAAACGTTTCGCGGCGTCATCGACCTGATCACCATGAAGGCGCACGTCTACACGCCGGACGGCGACGGCAAGCCAAAGATCGAAGAGATTCCCGCGGATCTGTCCGACGCGGCCAAGGTCGGGCACGAAACGCTGGTGGAAATGGTGGCCGAGGGCGACGACGCGCTGATGGAGGAATTTTTCGAGAAGGGCACGCTGCCGATCGAGGATCTAAGAAACGGCTTGCGCGAGGCCTTCCAGGCCAAGCGCATTTTTCCCGTCGTGCTGACTTCCGCGCTGCACAATATCGGCAGCGCCACGCTGCTCGATTTGCTCGCCGAAATGTTTCCGGACCCATCGAAGCGCGGCACGGCCATCGGCCACACGGAGACCGCCAGCAAAGGAAACGAAGTGCAGCGGAAAATCGGCGATGCCGAGCCGCTCTCCATTTTTGTGTTCAAGACGCTGGCCGATCCCTTCTCCGGACGGATCAGCTATTTCAAGGTGATGTCCGGCGTCCTGAAGAACGACGCCATGCCGCAAAATTTTACCCGGGGAACGAGTGAACGCCTCCAGCACATCCAGGTGATGCAAGGCAAGACGGCGGCTGCCGTGCCGGAACTTCACGCCGGCGACCTGGGCGCCGTGGCGAAACTCAAGGACACGTTCACCGGCGACACGCTCGGCGAGAAAGCGGCGCCCATTCACTATCCCCTGCCGCACGTTCCCGAGCCTTCCATCACCTTCGCGGTCGACCCCAAGACGCGGGCGGATGAAGACCGCATCGGCCCCGCGATTCACAAGATTCTCGAAGAGGATCCGTCGCTGCGTTTTTCGCGCGACCCGCAGACCAAGGAATTTCTCCTGGCAGGCTCGGGCCAGCAGCACATCGAAGTGGTGGTCGCGAAGCTGCACAAGCGCTACCACGTGGACCTGACGCTGCACCCTCCCAAGGTGCCGTATCGCGAAACCATACGCGGCAAGGCCGACGCTGAGGGAAAACACAAGAAACAGACGGGCGGGCACGGGCAGTTCGGCGTCTGCCGCGTGCGCCTCGAGCCCGCGGCGCGAGGCACGGGCATCGAATTCGTAGACGACATTTTCGGCGGCGCGATTCCCAAGAACTGGATTCCGTCGGTCGAGAAAGGCATTCGCGCTTCGGCCGAGCGCGGCTATCTCGCCGGTTTTCCCGTCGTGGATTTCCGCGCGATTCTGTATGACGGAAAATATCACGACGTGGACAGCTCGGACATGGCGTTCAAGATCGCCGGTTCGCTGGCGTTCAAGGAAGGCATGAAGCAGGCCCGGCCTGCGCTGCTGGAGCCCGTGATGCACGTCGAGGTCTACGCACCGGACCAGTATTCGGGCGATATCATGGGGGATCTAAGTTCGCGGCGCGGGCGAATCAGCGGCAGCGAAGCGAGCGGATCGAGCGTCATCGTCAAGGCGCAGGTTCCCTTCGCCGAAATGCTGAATTACGCGACCACGCTCACGTCCATGACGCAGGGCCGCGCCACCTACACCATGGAGTATTCGCACTACGACTATGTGCCCGGCGAAATCGCAGAAAAAGTGATTGCCGCGGCCAAGGCGGCCAGGGGAGTCGCGGTCGAGGAAGAAGAGCAAGTCTGAGTTCTGGAGGTTCGAGGTTGGAGATTTGAGATTAGAAGGAAAGAGATATCGCCGAATCCATTCCGGTTTTGCTCGACAGGTTGCCGAAAAGTAGTTATGTCTGTCATTCCGAGCGAAGCGAGGAATCTCTCTGAGGGTTACGCCGAGGAAAAGAAAGAGGGATTCCTCGCTTCGCTCGGAATGACAAAATCGCGGAGAGACTTTTTCCTCAGCCTCCTAAGCCAAATTGGAGGTTGTGCATTCCCCCGCCTGTGAAACAATCCTTGCACTATGCCTAAAAAAACTTCTCCCCGGTGGGGCGACGCCACCGTCGCGATTCATAGCGGCGAGCCGAAGCACGGGCGGAACGGCCCGGTCACCGAGCCCATCGTTCGTTCCGCAAATTTTGTCTTTGCCAGCACGGCGGAAATGAAGCGCTGGGCGGAGGGCAAATCCAAAGCCTACATTTACACGCGCTACAGCAATCCCACGCTGGCCGTGGCCGAAGCGAAAATCGCCGAACTGGAAAATGGCGAAGCGGCCCTCGTAACCGCCTCGGGATCGGCCGCGATTTCCAGCGCCCTGCTGTCCGTGCTGCAGGCCGGAGACGAATTGATCGCCACACGCCAGCTGTATGGCGGATCCTACCGTTTGCTGCGCGAGATCCTGCCGCGCATGGGCATTCGTGTGCAATACGTCGAGGCGAGCCTCGAAGGCGTGGACCGCCTGGTGAGTTCAAAAACTCGCGCGATCTATGTTGAGACCCCCACCAATCCCACGCTGGGCATTGTGGATTTAAAAAGAGTGGCGGCGCTGGCGCGCCAGCACAAACTTGTTTCACTCATCGACAACACCTTCGCGACGCCCATTCTGCAAAAGCCCTTGGATCTGGGCTGCGATCTGGTCCTGCATAGCGCATCGAAATATCTAGCCGGCCACTCGGACCTCATCGCCGGAGCCGTGGCGGGCAGCCGGGAACGGATCGGGAATGTCCGGCAAACCATGATCTATCTCGGCGGGTCGATGGATCCCGACCCCGCCTACCTTTTGATCCGCGGGTTGAAAACGCTTGAGATTCGCGTCCGGAGGCAGTGCGAAAGCGCGCTGGCCGTGGCCCGCTATCTGGAAAACCATCCGAAAGTCGCGCGGGTTCACTACCCGGGCCTGCCTTCCCATCCCTGCCACACCCTGGCAAAACGGCAAATGGCAGGCTTTGGCGGGATGCTGGCCTTCGACATGAAGGGCGGCCTGCCTGCGGCCCGCCGGTTCTGCGACAAGTCTAAAATATTTCTCCTGGCCGCCAGCCTGGGCGGAGTCGAATCACTCATAGTGCTCCCAATTTACACATCGCACTACCGTATGGGTACAGCCGAGCTGGCTGCGGCAGGGATCGTGCCTGGGACCGTTCGCATGTCGATTGGTCTTGAGGACCAGGGCGACCTTCTCGCCGACCTGAAGGCGGCTCTCTCCTAAAATCCTCTACCTAACTGGGTTAAGGGAATATGAACGAAGATTCACAATCCCTATTGACCCGCTCGGGGGCATGTGATTTACAATTGGGCGCGGGATTCCTAGTGGCGGGAACCCGCCCATTCATTTGGCAGGCATTGTGCTCTCTATCCCTGCGGAGGGCAGTGGATGGCTTTGATTTTAAACTGTTTCAAAAAGAAACAAATGGGATATCGCGTCGCCAAATCCGCACCTTGGCTTTTCCTGGCGGTCGGTGTTTGCCTCGGCCTTGGCGGGTGTGAAGACTCGGCCAAGACGCCTGCGCAAGTTCGCCCCGCCCAGATTGCCCTGCCATCCCATGATTTACTGCTACCTCCGCTGCCGCTCAATGCTCAAAATAGATCGATCCCGGCGCTTGCTGTGCAGGCCCCGGATGGGCCGAAACAGCTCGCGGCAGAGAGCCAGGCCGCTTTTGACGCGGGCGAGCAGGATTTCCAGGCCGGACATCTCGGCAAGGCGCGCGAGGAGTTCGATGAGGCTCTCGACGGGCTGCTGGCCAGCGGATACGATCTCGATGCCGAACCCCAACTGAGCGCCTTGTACCATCGCATGATCGATACCGTGAGTCTGGACGAGCTGAAAGCGTTCCGCGCCGGCGACGGTTTCAGTGAACAAGCGTCCACGCCTGCTCCCATCGATGAAATCGCCGAGGAAGCAATTCCTCAGCCTGAAAAATTCGATCCCGGTCTGCGGGGCCGCGCCGAAGGCGAAGCGAGCGCGATCGGCCATGATCTCCCCCTGACGGTCAACGATCCCGTGCTCATCTATTTGAATTATTTCCAGACGCCGCGCGGCAGCGCCATCGTCGAAACCGGGCTGCGCCGCGCGGGGCGTTACCGCGAAATGGTGCGGCGGGTTTTGAAGGAAGAGGGGCTCCCGCAGGATTTGATCTATCTGGCCCAGGCGGAAAGCGCGTTCCAGCCGCAAGCGGTGTCCAAAGCGGGCGCGCGCGGGATGTGGCAATTCATGTCCTTTGCGGGGCGCAAATACGGCCTGCAAAAAACCTGGTGGGTGGATGAACGCCAGGACCCGGAAAAAGCCACGCGGGCCGCGGCGCGCGATCTCCGCGACCTGTACGCGCAGTTCGGCGACTGGTACCTGGCCATGGCCGCCTACAATTCCGGTGCCGGAGTCGTGCAGCATGCGGTGGAAAGGACAGGCTACGCCGATTTCTGGGAACTGTACCATCGCAACGTTTTGCCTCGGGAAACGCAGAATTATGTGCCGATTATTCTGGCTTTGGACTTGATCTCGAAGGATCCCGCGCGGTATGGAATTGAATTCGATCCCGAGCCCGCGCTCCGGGCCGACACGGTCAAGCCGGGGCAGGCCATCGACCTGCGCTTGGTCGCCGAGACCATCGACACCGATCTGGAATCGCTGCGCAGCCTGAATCCGCAACTGCTGCGGCTGGTTACGCCGCCCGATCCGGACTTTGTCCTGCGCTTGCCCGAAGGGACGGCCGAGCGCTTCTTTGCGGAAATCGCCGACATCCCGCCGGAAAAATGGGTGAGCTGGCGCCGCCACAAAGTGGAGCCGGGCGAGACGCTTTCCTCCATCGCCAGGCAGTACCGTGTTTCTCCGGCGGAAGTGGCCGATGCCAACGAACTGGCCGCCGGGGCGCCCCTCGAGGAAGGGCAGAAGCTGATTATTCCTGCCGCCGCGAGGGCCGAGGCGTCTACAGGAAAACTGATCCGTTACCGGGTCCGCCGCACGGACACCATAGCCACCATTGCCGATGAATTCGACGTTACGCCCGCCGAGCTGCGCAAGTGGAACCACCTGCGGGCCGGGGTGGCGCGCGGCATGTCTCTCCGCATCTACCCGGGCGGGATGACGCCCGCGCCGGCGCAGCAGCAAGCCAAGGTGGCCAAGGGTCCCGAGCCCGCAGCGGGCGTCGCGCAAGGCAACCGCAAGATGGCGGAGAATGTTCCGGTCATCGAAGCGCGCGCCGCGAGCCCCGTGGTGCATCACGTAAAAGCCGGCGAAACGCTGTGGTCGATCGCCCGCGCCTATCAAACCACGGTGGAAGCCATTCAGGCCGGGAACCGGTATTTGTTCAGCCGCCCGCTGCAGGTGGGCGATACGCTAACGATCCTTCCCACGCGCTAGGCCCACGCGCTAGGCGTACGCGCCAGGTCGCCCCGCCCCAGTCCCGTCTTGCTTTTTGTTCCCTCTTGTCCCTATATTGTGAGCGGGTTCGCTGCAGTTTTTCTCTGCCGGCGTGCGCCGGGCCGGACGGGCGCACGCCGGAAAGCGGAAAAGCTGCCGTGAAAAATGACGCGGAGCCGGCGGCGATTGCGCTAACCCTTGACAAACCCACCGGATTCCGTTTATAAGCCCGCGATGGCTTCAAGCGCCATCGAATTCCTCGAAATGGCGAAAAGTCGAAGGGAGAACGTGGATGGCCTACGAAAAAGAAGACCAGAGCGACGAAAACGAGTTCGTGCATTTTGAGGAAGAAGAACTCGGCGGCGACCCCGAAGAGGTAATCGAAGAGGAAACCGAAGAGGAGCTGGTGATCTCCGATCGCCCCGGCGGGGCGGCCGCTCCGCAAGCCCCTGCCGCGGCGCCCAAAGCGGCGGCCAAGAAAAAAGCGCCAGTAAAACCCGCGAAAAAAGCGGCGCCGAAGAAGAAAGCAAAAATAAAAGCCAAGGCCGCTCCCAAAAAAGCCGCCAAGAAAAAACCGGCCAAGAAGGCTGCCAAGCGCGGCAAGAAGCGCTGACGGTTTTTCCTCTTCCTCCCGCCAAAATATTTTTCCACCGAGGGCTCGGGATTTTTCTCCCTCCGGGCCTTCGATTGATTTTTTGGCGCGCGGCCCTGTTTCATTCCGGCGCACGTTGAGAAAAATTCCCCCGTCAGGCCATTCCCGTTTCCCGTTGCGGAACAATCTTCTTGCGGGTTGCGCCGTGCGTGACTAGCATGGCGGCCATGAATCTTGCCGTCGAACATGTGCGCCGGATGCGGGGCGGCGCGCAAGCCCAATTGATGCGCTGCGACGACGAGGCTTACTACATCGTTAAATTTCAAAACAACCCTCAACATTTGCGGATTCTGGCAAATGAAATGCTTGCAACCCGTCTGGCGGCGCGCCTGGGTTTGTGCGTGCCGCAAGTCGAAGTGGTCGAGGTGCGCCCGGAAATCATCGCTTATACCGCGGACATGGTGATTCAACTGGGCCTGGGCCGAAAACCCTGCGCGCCAGGGAAACAATTCGGATCGCAGTTTCCGGGGCATCCGGCGCGGATGGCGGTGCACGATTTCTTGCCGGACGAGCAGCTCGCGGCGGTACGCAATCTTTCGGATTTTCTCGGCGTGCTGGTGTTCGACAAGTGGACCTGCAACACCAACGGCCGCCAAGCCATCTTTTTTCGCGAGCCCGGCGGCCCCTCGGAAGCGGCCGGCCCTGCTTTGTCCGGCGATCCGGCGGGCGGTCCTGCGGCGGGGAGTCATGCGCCGGGCGGTTTTGCAGCAGCCGGCTATACTGCCTATACAGCCATGATGATTGACTTCGGATTCTGCTTCAACGCCGGCGAGTGGGACTTTCCTGACGCGCCCCTGCGCGGCCTGTACCCGCGCCATCGCGTCTATGAACGCGTCTCCGGCATGGAAGCGTTCGAGCCGTGGCTCGGGCGCCTGGAAAACCAGATCACCGAGCGCGTGCTGGGCGAAGAGGCCGCGCGAATTCCTCCGGAATGGTACGGCGGCGACTGGGACGCGCTCGAGCGTCTGCTCGAACGCCTCTACAGCCGCCGCAAGCGAGTGCGTGAGCTGATTCTTTCGGCCCGCAATTCCGGCCGCGACCCATTTCCAAACTGGAAGGTGAACCATGCCTGACGATCCCTTGAAAACTTGCGCCTACCATGTTGTGCGCTACCAGCCCAACCTCATTCGGGACGAGTGGGTGAATATCGGCGTCCTGCTCTTTATTCCCGATGGCAGTCCCGACGCAGGGCCCGGAAGCGGGCCCGGAGAAGGTTTCCTGAAAAAGCCAGGGGCGGGGCGCGTCCGCCAGCGCTGGCTCGAGGAGCCCGCCGACCTATTGCGCCTGCGGCGCCTGCACCCGGCCGTGGACGAGGAACTCCTGCTGCTCTTGCCCGCCGAATTCGACAGGCAGTTCGCCGGGCGCGAGATGGAGATGGAAACCATCCTGGAAAAGTTCGAGGAAACCCTGTCCAACGCCGTGCAGCTCGCGCCCCGCAAGGGTCTCCTCTCCCGCGATCCCGAAGCCGAGCTCGACCGCCTGTTCCGCGAACAGGTTGAGCCCATTCGGGAATCCCGGCGCGCCGCGGCGGAAATCCGCACGCGCGGAGATGTGCGCGCCCGGGCCGCGGATTTTTTCCGCAGCGAAAAAATTCTGCGCCTCATGCAGCGCGGCGTGCGCGTCGAGGAATTCACCGCTCCAGGCGATCCCATGCGCATCGATTTTTCCTACCGCCGCAACGGCACGCGCGGCTTCGTCCATTCCGTGGCCCTCGGCCGCGATCCCGGCCAGGCCAAACTCCTCGCCTATACGGCGGCCGCGATACGGGAAAGCGTCCCCCATTCGGAATTCCTGGCCGTCACCGAACGCGAGCCCGCGCGCGGCAACGTCCGCGACCAATTCGTTTCCGGAATTTTAAAAGAGAGCGATATTCGCGTGGTGCCGCTCGGGGAGCTGCGCAAGTGGGCGCATGACGTGGCGCCCGTGCTGCGAACTGAAAGCGCGTGACCCGTGGCCCGCGTTCCGTGACCCGTGGGCCTGCTTCGTCGAGGGTCGAGAGCTAATAAAGGAAAATGGCGGGTGTGGCCTACCTGGACGATCCTGCTCGGTATCAAATCTGAATGATCGACTCTTCAATTCACCTGTACTACAGCATCCGCGACACACGACAAAAATCACGGGTCACGGCCTTTACAGGATTTCCTCGTTCCACCCCTCCAAGAGCGTTTTTACTTTGCCCACAAACTGGTGGGCCACGGCGCCGTCCACGACGCGGTGGTCGTAGGAGAGCGTCAGGTAAACCATGGAGCGCACGGCGATGGCGTCGTCGATCACCATGGGGCGCTTCTGGATCGCGCCGATTCCCAGGATGGCCACGTTCGGCTGGTTGATGATAGGCAAACCCATCAGTCCGCCGTAGACGCCCGGATTCGTAATGGAGAAGGTGCTTTCCTGGACTTCTTCCGGTTTCAGCTTTTTAGCGCGGGCGCGCTCGGCGAGATCGTTCATGCCGCGCGCCAGGCCCAGGAAATTTTTCTCCTCGGCGTTTTTCAGCACGGGCACGATCAGGCCCCAATCAAGCGCCACGGCGATGCCCACGTTGATCTCCCGGTGCAGCACCACCGTGGCCGCGTCGGCCGACGCGTTGACCGTGGGAAAGGCGCGCAGGGCCTCGACGCAGGCGCGCACGAAGAAAGGCATGAAGGTCAGCTTCGTGCCGTATTTGGTTTCGAACGCGGCTTTGGAACGCTCGCGGATTTTCGCGATCTTGGTCATGTCCGCTTCGTCGATCGAGTATACGTGCGGCGAAACGCGCTTGGAAGCCACCATGTGCTCGGCGATGCGCTGCCGCATGGCGCTCATCGGCTGGGCCTCGTAGTTGCCGAAATAGATCCGCTCGCGCGGCACGGCGTTTTCCAGCGCGGGATGCGCGACGGCGCCGCCCGCTGCCGGAGGCGGCGCAGGGGAAGCCGCTGGGCCGGCCACGGAAGGCGCGGGAGCAGCCGCGGCGACCGCAGGCTTCGCGCCGCCGGACTCCACCGCGGCCAGGATATCTTTCTTGCTGATGCGCCCGCCCGCACCGCTTCCTTCCATCGATGCCAGATCCACGTTGTGTTCTTTGGCGATCTTTCGAACCAGCGGCGAGCTGCGAATTTTTTGGCCATTGCCCCCCGCCTTGGGCGAGGGTGCCACCGGGGCGCTGGCAGCGACCGGGGCAGGCACAGCAGGAGCGGACGCGGGAGGGGCGGCAGTTGCCTTCGGAGCCGGAGCCGTTTCAGGGGGAGCCGGAGGCGGTGCTGGAGCGGCCGCCGGAGCAGCCGCGGCGGCGCCAGCCGCATCGATCACCGCGACCACCGTCTGAATGGGCACGGTCTGCCCCTCGGTCACCTTGATCTCCTTCAGCACGCCGGCCGAGGGCGCCGGAATCTCCGCGTCGACCTTGTCGGTCGAAATTTCAAACAGCGGCTCATCGCGTTCGACCCGGTCGCCGGCTTTTTTCAGCCACTTGGTGATCGTTCCTTCAAAAATGCTTTCCCCCATCTGGGGCATGATGACGTCTACGGCCATGGGTTTCCTCTTTTCGTAAATCGCTGCTCGTCCACGCGTGACCCGTGACTCGTGTTCCGTGTCACGTGGGACATCTTATCGCAGTCCAGTCACGTTAAGTTCGGTGGTGCGATTCCTCAGGCCTGAATTCTTACATCAAGCCCGTCAACTGACGATTCCGTACGGGCCACGAGCCTCGGGCCACGGATCACGCGCCCTAATACCTTGCCAACTCCCGCGCCGCCGCCGCTACCTTGGCGGCATTGGGCATAAAATATTCCTCGAGCCCCGGTGCGTATGGCACCGGCGTGTCCAGCGAGGTCACGCGGCGAACCGGGCCATCGAGGTCCTCAAACGCATTTTCCATGACGACCGCAGCGATTTCACCGGCGATGCCGCCGGTGCGCGTGTCCTCGTGCACCACCAGCAGCTTGTTCGTCTTCCGCACGGAAGCGAGAATCGTTTCGCGGTCCAGCGGCAGGAGCGTGCTCAAATCGATCACCTCGGCCTCGATGCCGTCCTCCTTGGAAAGTTTTTCTGCGGCGTCGAGCGAAACGTGCAACATGGCCGCGTAGCTCACGATGGTGAGGTCGCGGCCCTCGCGCCGGATGCAAGCTTTTCCGATGGGCACGGTAAAATCATCCCCCGGAAAATCTTCCTTGATGCGGCGATAAAGATATTTGTGCTCGAAAAATAACACCGGATTGTTGTCGCGAATCGCCGACTTCAGAAGACCCTTCGCGTCGCGAGCCGTCGCCGGGCAAACCACCTTCAGGCCGGGCGTGTGCACGAAATACATCTCGGGATTCGCCGAATGGAACGGACCCCCATGCACGCCCCCGCCGCTGGGCCCGCGCACCACGATCGGCACCGGTGCGCCCCAGCGGTAGTGCGATTTGGCCGCGAAATTGGTGATCATTTCGAAGGCGCAGGCGATGAAGTCGATGAATTGCATTTCCGCGATGGGCCGCAGCCCCGCGTAACTCATGCCGATCGCCGCGCCCACGATCGCGGATTCGCTGATGGGCGCGTCGATCACGCGCTCCCAGCCGAACCGCGCGAGCAGGCCCTCGGAGGTTTTGAACGCGCCGCCATACACGCCCACATCCTCGCCGATCAGAACGACGGCCGGATCGCGGTCCATTTCCTCGGACATGGCCTGGCGGATGGCTTCGAGATACGTCGTTTCGGGCATGGTCAGCGTCCGACCTTTGCACGAATAGCCGCGCGCGCCGGCTTTTTTCCAGGTTTCCCCTTCGGCGCCGTCCTCGCCCCGGCCGGGGGCCGCGCACCATTGGATGTATATGAGTTCATCGGCCATTCGGCCTTCACACTGGAGCGCGGCGGCATCACTTCTTCCTTGGGCCGCTGCCAATCCGCTTCCACCGTATGGCAACCCTCGCAATAAACTCCCTCTTCGGCCGATTCGGGCGGAGGAAAGGGCGAATTTTCCGCGAATTCCACGTCGGCGCGAATTTCGCGCGCGATGCGCTCGTCGATTTCCTTTTTCGTCTTCGCGTCCCACAGCTTTTTCTCACTGAGCAACTTTTCAAACCGCTCGAGCGGGTCGCGCTGCTTCCACGATTCCAGCATGGCCTTGGGAACGTATTCCGCGGCGTCATGCTGCGCGTGGCCGAGCATGCGCATGGTTTTCGCTTCGATCAGCACCGGACCGTTTCCCGCGCGGGCGTGGGAAACCGCTTCCCGCGTGGTGCGTTCGACGGCCAGCACATCGTTGCCGTCCACGATGGCGCTTTCCATGCCGTACGCGCGGGCGCGGTCCGCAAGATCCCGCAGCGCGGATTGTTTTTCCACCGGCGTCGAATAAGCCCACTGATTATTTTCCACGATCAGGACAAAAGGAGCCTTTTGCACGGCCGCGAAATTCAAGCCCTCGTGAAACACGCCCGTGGATGCTCCACCGTCGCCGATCCATGTCATCGTCACGATTTTTTGTCCGAGGTACCGGCCGGCCATGGCAATGCCCGTCATCACCGGGATCAGGTCGCCCAGCATCGAAATCGGCGATATCACGTGGCGCGATTTCAGGTCACCGAAATGGCTGGTGCCGTCCTTGCCGAGCGTCGGCGAGGTGTAGCGCGCCATGTGTTGCGTCAGCACGTCGCGCGGCTTGAAACCACGCACCAGCAGCGCGCCGATATTGCGGATCATGGGAGCGATCCAGTCGCCGGGTCCGAGCGCGTAGGCGGTCCCAACGGAAATCGCTTCCTGCCCCAGGCTGGGATACAAGCCGCCGACGATTTTATTCTGGCGGAACAGGCGCACCATCTGCTCCTCGAGCTCGCGGTTGAGCCGCATGAAGTAATAAAGCTCAAGGTGCTGTTCGCGCGTGAGTGTCGATGTCATGATTTAGCTGCGCTGTGCCCCTGCTGTAGCCCGCCTCTTTAGAGGCGGGGTTTTTCCGTGCGCCATCAAAAAACTCCCCACCTCTGAAGAGGCGGGCTACAGCAGGTCCCTGCGCCTGCGAGAAGCAAAAAAATTGTGCCAACCCTACGCGGTTGCCAGCGCCGGTCGTTCTTCAAACGGCTGCAGCAATTCATCGAGCGTGCCGCGGCCGCCCGCACGCAAATCCAACCCGAGTATTTCTCCCAAGTGAGCGGCGATGCGCGGCGCAACCTCCCGCATCTCCACTCCCCGCCTCAGCAATTTTTCAAGCGACGTGGCCCGCTTGCCGGCGATTCCGCATGGCACGATCAAATCGAAATAGCGCAGATCCGTCGCCACGTTGTAAGCAAATCCATGCGAAGTGACCCACCGGCTCAAGTGCACGCCGATGGCGGCGAGCTTTTCCTCGTCCTTTAATTCCTTTACGCCCTCTGCATCCACCATACCGTAGGCCAAGGCGCGAGCCGGCACGTCCACCCACACGCCCGTGCGCCCGGGTACGCGCCCCGACGTAATGCCGAACTCGGCCGTGGCGCGAATCATGGCTTCCTCGAGGCTGCGTACGTACCAACCTACATCGCGCCGAATCTCGGCCAGATTCAAAATCGGATAGCCGACGACCTGTCCCGGCCCGTGATAAGTGATGTCTCCGCCACGATCGGTTTCAAAAACTGAAACGCCCATTTGGCGCAGCATGGTATTCGGGGCGCGAAGGTTGGAAATTTTTCCGCTGCGCCCCAGCGTAATCACGTGCGGGTGCTCGCACAGCAGCAGAACGTCGGGAATGGCTCCGGCTTTGCGCGCGGCGGCCACGCGCCGTTGCAACTCCCACGCCGCCCCATATTCCACGAGCCCGAGATCGACGACCAGCATCTCTTTCATGGCATTCAGACTCTCGACTCTTCACTCCAGACTCTCAACTCTTTTTCGGCGCGACAATGCGCTCGACCTGCCCCATGTGATTGAGATCGTGCCCCGCCATCATGCACGTAATATGCTCGATGGTTTCGACGCCCCGCTCGGCGTGCATGCCGTGGTGCTTCCATTGTTCGGGCGTCAGGGATTTCAAGAGCGCGAGGTTCGCTTCCCGCACCGCGCGAAACTGCGCGAGCGATTTGCGCGCGTCGCGCTTCTCATAGTGGCCTGCCGCGGCCCAGGAGTCCTGGTCAAACGCCTGAATCGGCCCCCCGGGAGCGCCCAGAATCTGCCGCATCCGCCAACCCACCACAATTTCGGCGTCCGCGAGGTGCGCCAGAATTTCCGCGGCGGACCATTTCCCCGGCGCCGGCCGCTTGCGCAATTTTGCGGGGGATGCGCGCCCTACGAGCCGGCCAAGTTTCGCGGCCGTGCTCGCCTGAATTTTCAAGGGGTCCTTCCCGCCAAGTTGGCCCAGAATCCGCTGAATGTATTCTTGCGGCGTTTCCTGCATCGCTAGGTTTCTCCCTGCTCGCCGTCAGGCGCAGCCCACTTGCGACGACTTCCCCAGATGCGGGTCCGGAACTCTCTCTTCCATCTTTCCCCTTCAAACCTTTAATCTCAAATTTGAAATTTGAGATTTGAAATCGAAACCTTCCATCTCCAGCCCCTAGGCGTTGATGGAAAGCCCGCGCACTGCCGCCACCGCGTCCGCCATGGCTTCCCAAACAGTCGGATGCGCATGCACGGTGGACATCAAATCGTCCACGGTGGCTTCGAGTTGCAGCGCCGCGACTGACTCCGCGATAATCTCGGTGGCAAACGGCCCGATGATGTGCACGCCGAGGAGTTCCGCCGTCTTTTCGTCGGACACCACTTTGATGAAGCCCTCGTGATGGCCCAGAATGGTCGCCTTGCTGTTTCCCAGGAACGGAAATTTTCCGGTTTTGACGGCGTACCCCGCCTCGCGCGCCGCGCGCTCGGTCAAGCCGATCGACGCCACCTGCGGTTCGCAGTAGGTCGCGTTGGGAATGCGCGTTTTTTCGATGGGAGGCATCTGCGCCTTGCCCGTGATTTTCGCGACGCAGGTGATGCCTTCCATCGACGCGGCGTGCGCTAGTTGCGGCATTCCAGCGACGATGTCGCCGATCACGTAGAGATGCGGCTCGGCCGTTTCCATGTACGGCCCTACGTGAACGAACCCGCGCTCGAGTTTCGCTTTCGATTTTTCCAGGCCCAGGTTTTCCGTCTTCGGCATCCGCCCGACGGCCATCAGCACGCGCTCGGCGGAAATCGTCTGCGTCTTTCCGGCCTTGTCCGTGAATGAAACCGTCGCGCCCTGCTCGTCTTTTTTCACCGTTTCGACTTTCGCCTCGGTGAAGATCTGTATACCCTTTTTCTTCAAGGCCTTCTCGAGTTCGGCGGAGATTTCCTCGTCCTCGATCGGCGTCACGCGCGGCAGCATTTCGAGCACCGTGACTTGCGTCCCAAACGAATTGAAGATCGAGGCGAACTCGACGCCCACCGCCCCCGCTCCCACGATCACCAGCGTCTTCGGCACGGCCGGCAGTTGCAAAATTTCGATGTTGCTGAGGATTGTCTTTCCGTCGATCTCGATTCCCGGAAGAGAGCGCGCCGCCGAGCCCGTCGCGAACATGATGTGCGTGGCTTCGACTTCGGTGACCTGCCCGTCCTTTTCGACGGCCACGCGCCCCGGCGCCGCCCACCGGCCCCAGCCCTGCATTTTCTCCACTTTGTTTTTGCGGAATAAAAATTCGATGCCTTTGGCGTGCTTGTTGACGACCATTTCCTTGCGCGCCAGCGCCGCCGCCCAATTGAGCGAGAAATCTTTCACGTCGATGCCGAATTCCTTGGAGACTTTCAGCGTGTCGTAAATCTCCGCCGTGTGCAGCAGAACTTTCGTGGGAATGCAGCCCACGTGCAGGCAGGTACCTCCCAAGTACCCGTCTTTCTCGATGACGAGTGTTTTCAGTCCCCATTGCGAGGCGCGAATCGCGGTGTTATATCCCCCGGGACCGCTGCCGATAATTGCCAGATCGTATTTGGCCAAGTGTCCTCCGCGGCAGGCAGGAGCGCCGCTCACATTGCACGAATTCAGATGGGTCGCTCCCGCGAACCCACACAATTAGATGAGGTGGAGTTGCAGCCGGCGTCCGCCCTTTCGCGCGGCTTGCCCTGAGGGAACCAGGGCGTGCACGGGAATTCCGCGCTTCGATTCTATCAGCGGGTCGGACGGGTCGCAATACGCGGTGGGTGGGACAGACTTTAGTTTGTTACGTGTGCTCGGGATGCAGGCCGAAGCCTGATAGACCAAAAACCCGGCAGGCTGAAGCCTGCCCCACTCGTGTGCTAGACTTCCGGGTTTGGAACGGCTTTCATCCCTACAAGAGGAATAATTGTGTGAAGACACTCCCCCCGGCGGACATTGTCATCATTGGCGGCGGCTGGACCGGCTTGCTGATGGCCAAAGAACTGGGAAAGCGCACCTCCCTGAACATCGTCGTGCTGGAGCGGGGTGCGATGCGCAAGACCGAGACCACCTACGCCACCGACATGGATGAGCTCGACTATTTCATCCGCCTGCGCATGATGCAAGACACTTCGCGCGAGACCGTGACGCTGCGACACAACGCGGGAGAACGGGCCCTGCCCATTCGCCAGCTCGGCTGCTTCCTCCCTGGCGAGGGGATCGGCGGCACAGGCGAACACTGGACGGCGCAGTGCCCGCGCTACCAGCCGGATTGCCTGGAACTCTATTCGAAGACGGTCGAGCGCTACGGAGCCAAGCGCCTGCCGGAAAACCACTCCTTTCAGGACTGGGGCGTCACCTACGACGAGCTGGAGCCCTACTACACGCGAGCCGAGCAGATGCTGAGCGTTTCTGGCAAAGTGGGCAACCTGCGCGGGCAGAAAATCGAAGGCGGCAACATGTTTTCCGGCTGGTACAGCGCCGAGTATCCCAACCCGCCGCTCAAGACGCCATATTTTTCGGCGCTCTTTGGGGATGCCGCGAAATCGCTGGGCTACCATCCCTATCACGACCCGGCGGCAATGAATAGCGTTCCGTCGACCAATCCGGACGGTGTATCGCGGGCGGCCTGCATGTATTGCGGCTTCTGCGCGCGCTTCGGCTGCATGGTCGGAGCAAAGGCGCAGCCCAGCAATACGCTCCTTCCGGTCATTGAGCAGTTCAGCCACGTCGCCATTCGCACGCACGCTTCGGTCCGCCGGATCGTACACGACAAAGCCAAGAATGGCGGAAAAGCGCAAGGCGTGACCTACATCGATTCGACCGGCGAGGAAAATTTTCAGCCGGCTGAAATCGTGGTCCTTGCCTCCTGGACATTGAATAATAATCGCCTGCTGATGCTTTCGAGCGCTGGCGAGCCGTATAACCCGGCCACGGGCAAAGGCACGCTGGGACGGAACCTGACCCACCAGGTCGGCTTTGCCGCCGCCATCCCGTTCTTCGAAAAGCCGCTCAACCGGTTCATGGGCGGAGGCGGCGTGGGGCAACGCATTTCGGATTTTGACGGAGACGTGTTCGACCACTCGAATCTACCCTTCCTAAGAGGCGGCACCTTTGGGTCCAATGTTTTCGGGACGCAGCCCATTGCAGGTTTTGGCGCGGTGCCATCGTCGGTCAAGGCCAGCTGGGGATCGGAATGGAAGAAACAGGCGATCTACTGGTATGACCGTAGCGAAGCGATCGCCTTTAACGGCGAACACGTTCCCTATAAGACCAATTTCTATGACCTGGACCCGACGTACAAGGATTTCGCCGGGGATCCTCTGCTGCGCATGACGGTCGACTGGCAGGACAACGAGCGCAAAATGGCTGAATTCGGGACCGCCAAGGGTGTGGAAATCGCCCGCGCCATGGGCGCCAAGGAAATCAATCCGTTCCCCGGTTATGGCCACTACGATGTGCGCCGCTACCAATCGACGCACGTGCAAGGCGGCACCATCATGGCCGCTTCCCCCGAGCGCGGCGTCGTGAACCCCTACCTGCAGCACTGGCAAATTCCGAATCTGTTCGTCCTCGGCGGCTCCACTTTCCCCAACCAAGGATCAGCGAATCCCACGCCGACGATTCTCGCTTTCACGTATCGCACCACCGACGCGATCGTGGACCGGTACTTGAAAAAGCCAGGCGTGCTCTCCTAATGCGCCTGGGGCGAAAGCGCACCAGCACGATTTCTGCCGCCCTGAACGTTTCCCGCTGGATACTGCTCTCTTGTTGATTTGCAAATTCCGGCCTGACATAAGGAGTATTATCCTAGCTTCGGCGCAAGGCAGGTCATTCAACATTCGGGGCGATATTAAAAGGAGCGAATTCATGCCTGGAAAGATTGAGGAGTTGCTTGAGGCTGCAAAGAAAGTGAAGCCTTCAACTGAAGAAAACGAACAACAGCGTCGGAGCTTTGCTTATGGCAATACCAATATCGAAAATTCGCGAATTACTCGCGAAACGGTCGACAAAGAAGCCGAGGCACTCAAGCACAATTAAGTTCTCATGAATACTGAGTCAGAGCGTCACAGCGAGCCTCTTGAGGTCGAACTAATCTCAGACCCAGCCGAGAGGGCGAGTCAGGAGGCTAGAAATGGCCTTCGTCAATTTGATGAGGTTATTGAGCAGATCGAATATTGGATTCATCCGGAACGGCCATTCAGATTACGTCCATCCACAATATTGACTCTTCATCGCAAAGCCCTGGAAGGCATCAGTGCATTTGCCGGCGTGTGGCGACCTTCAGGGATTGCTATTGTCGGGAGCAGGCATACTCCTCCGGAAGCGTACCTTGTACCCGAGTTAATCGAACAGATGTGCGATTATGTAAACGATAACTGGCAAAAGGCGCCCGTACATTTGTCAGCTTTCGTAATGTGGCGAATGAATTGGATTCACCCGTTCGTTGACGGCAATGGGCGAACTGCAAGAGCTCTATCGTATCTTGTCCTGTGCATTCGCCTCGGGTCACGGCTACCTGGAACGAACACTATCCCGGAGCAGATCGCAGCAAACAAAGCGCCTATTATCAGGCTCTTGAGGCTGCCGACAGTGAATGGGCTAACAAAAGCATTGATGTAAGCATGATGGAAGAACTTCTTGAGGGGCTATTAGGGAATTAACTCACGTCAATTTTTCGAGCTGCAAAGAGCGTGAAAGAATCTTCCGCACAGAACGTTCCTTAGATCACGGAGTTCCTTCTGATGCCATGAAGGCCGCCTTGACCGTGCTTGGAGGCATCTGCTAGCGTAGTTATTTCCACGGGCGCTGGCGCGCAGCGTCGATTCGCACTCGCCGGTCGAAAGCCGATCACACGCATGGACACAATTCACATTACGATGCCGGACGGAGCAATCCGCGAAGTGCCGCTGGGCACAACCGCCGCGGAGATCGCGCAGCAGATTTCGCCGCGCCTCGCGAAGGAAGCGCTGGTAGCGCGAGTCGCTCCGATCCATGGGCCGATCGCGGCGGCTGCGAGCGCGTCTGTCGGCGCGGCACCGGACGCATCGCCTGAAGCGCAGATGACTTCCGCGGCGAACGGCGAAGGTTTTCTGGTCGATTTGCGCGCACCGATTGACCAGGATGTGCGGCTCTCGATTCTGACGGCGAAAGATCCGGAAGCGATTCAGGTGCTGCGGCATTCGGCCGCGCATTTGCTGGCCGCGGCGGTGCTGGAACTTTTCCCGAACGTCAAGCTGGGCATCGGTCCGCCGATCGACACGGGTTTTTTCTACGATTTCGTGCGCGACGAACCGTTCACACCAGAAGATCTCGCTCGCATTGAAAAGAAAATGCGCGAGCTTGCGGCGCAGGACATTCCCAACGAACGAAAAATGCTGCCGAAGCCCGAGGCGCTCGAGCTGTACCGCAAGTGGGATCAGGGCTTCAAATGCGAACTCGTGGAGGAGCGCGCCATCGAGCCGATGGTGTCGTTCTACACCACCGGAAAATTCATAGACTTCTGCCGCGGACCGCACATCCCTTCGACCGGTCGCATTCGCGCGTTCAAACTGATGAGCGTCGCCGGCGCTTATTGGAAAGGGCAGGAAGGCAACCCGCAGATGCAGCGCATCTACGGCGCGTGCTTCTATACGCAGCAGGAGCTGGACGAATACCTCCATAGGCTGGAAGAGGCCAAGCGGCGCGATCATCGCCGCCTGGGGCAGGAATTGGACCTGTTTTCCGTTCAGGAAGCGGCCGGGCCGGGGCTGATTTTCTGGCATCCCAAGGGAGCGCTGATCCGCAAGGTGATGGAAGACTGGCTGCGCGACGAGCTGTTGCGCCGCGGTTACGATCTGGTGTTTACGCCGCACGTCATGTTGCTTGATTTATGGAAGACCAGCGGACACACCGGGTATTACCGCGAAAACATGTTTCAGCCGGTGGAGGTCGAAAAGGCCGACTACCAGCTGAAACCGATGAATTGCCCGGGCCACATCCTGATTTACAAATCGCGCCTGCGCAGCTACCGCGAATTGCCGGTGCGCCTCGCTGAGTTGGGCACCGTGTATCGCTACGAGCGCTCGGGCGTGCTGCATGGCCTCCTGCGCGTGCGCGGCTTTACGCAGGACGACGCGCATATTTTTTGCATGCCGGAACAGGTCGACAGCGAAATCGAAGCGTGCATTGATTTCGTGCACGCCGTGATGAAAACATTTGGATTCGACAAATACGTGGTCGAGCTTTCCGATTGGGACGCGAAACATCCGGAAAATTACACGGGCTCGGCCGAGGATTGGGGCCGCGCGACGGCGGCCTTGCAAAATACGCTGACCAAGCTGGGCGTGCCCTTCAAACGCATCGAAGGCGAAGCGGCTTTCTACGGCCCGAAGATCGACGTAAAGCTGATCGACGCGATTGGCCGCCCCTGGCAGCTTTCCACCGTGCAATTCGATTTCAATTTGCCCGGCCGCTTTGGCCTGGAATACGTGGGCGAAGACGGCAACCGCCACCAGCCACTCATGGTGCATCGCGCGCTGTGGGGTTCGGTCGAGCGCTTCTTCGGCATCCTGATCGAGCACTACGCCGGAGCATTCCCCGTGTGGCTCGCCCCGGTGCAGGCCGAAGTGTTGCCGCTCAGCGAGAAATTTTCCGTGTATGCAAATAACGTTGCCGCGGAAATTCGCGCGGCAGGCTTTCGAGTGCATCTCGACGACCGCAACGAAAAACTCCAGGCGAAAATTCGCGACGCGCAGATGCAGAAGATTCCGTACATGCTGATCGTCGGCAGCAAGGAAGCCGAAGCCGGCAGCGTCTCCGTGCGCCACCAGAGTAAGGGTGATCTCGGCCCGCGCCCGCTCGCGGATTTTCTTTCCGACTTGCGCCACCAAGTGGATACCCGCGCGATTTGATTCTAAGTGGAACAGGCTTCACAGGCTGCGGAAAAAGTAGCACAGGCACTCTGCCTGTGCGCTTTTCGCGATAGATTGCTTTGTGGATGCGCTAAATGTTTAGAAGTGCGCACAGGCAGAGTGCCTGTGCTACTAAAATCCTTCCAGAGTCGACTTTT
>Ga0302324_100002829_pt1 | contig 39558 bp, 30 predicted proteins | sample Palsa_T0_1_FD_201949 | JGI IMG/M metagenome (GOLD analysis project Ga0302324, IMG submission 201949) | Peat permafrost microbial communities from Stordalen Mire near Abisko, Sweden - Palsa_T0_1 | ecosystem: Environmental > Terrestrial > Soil > Palsa > Peat permafrost | place: Sweden: Abisko...
CTCCTTCAACACCCCCACAATCTGCTCTTCACTGAACCGGCTCTTCTTCATCGCTGCTTCTCCTCTCGTGGTTTTATACCCGGAGAAGCTAACTTTTGGATGGACTAGTTTTCGGGGGGCAGGTCACTCCATGCCACGCATTTCCCACGAGCAAAAGCAGCTCTATAAGGCTGGGGGCCCATCCTTTGAGGTGTGCATGAATTTTCGGCTGGCGCATCCTTCACGTTCTGAGTGAAGGGTGCGTGTTTTTCTGCGAGAGAATTGCGGTGCTATATGATAAGAACATGGCGAAGGATGTGATCCATTTTCAGGAAGCAGAAGCCGCCACGACCAACGTCGCGACCCTTTTGGCACATGTGCGCGCCGGCGCGGAGGTCGCGATCGAGAATGGCGCGAAGCCCGTGGCCGTGCTGCGCTCCGCGGACCCGCATCCGGGCCGGCTCCTATCAGAATCCATTGCCTTGGCGGAAGCCCGCGGTTCTACGGTGACCCTCGACAGGGATTTTGGGCGAGATCTCGAAGAGATCGTCAGTAGCCGCCGCGAACCGCTCAACCCGCCCGCGTGGGACTGAGCCTGGATTCCAGTGTCGTCATCGCCGGGGCGACAGCGTCACGCGGATCGGTCAGAGAGCAGGCTTGGAAGCCGTAATCACCCCGTGATCGACCGCGCCTCTGCGATATTGAACGCCCGCGAATCCTGCGCCGGTGAGCAGGTCTTCCATTTCCGCGACCGAATAGCACTTGCCCTCCGTATTCATCATCAGATGAACGGAATAGGCCGCTACCGTTCGAGGTCCCGTCTTGTCCCGGTTGATGAACGCATCGTGGATGGCGACAGACCCGCCGGGCCGCAGCGCCGCGAAGGATTTCTCGAGTAGGTCTCTTACCACCGGGGTGTCCCAGTCGTGCAAGACATTCGACCACAAGTGGACATCAAAACCTTCCGGCAAAGGCCCAGAGAACATGTCTCCTGCAAGGACGTCGACGCGGTCGGAGCAACCGCGCCGCGCGACGTAGTCACGCGCCACGCGATCGACTGGCGGTTTTTCAAAGACCGAAACCTTCAGGTGCGGACGCCTGGCTGCGATGCAGCAAGCGTAAATCCCCGAGCCGCCGGCGACGTCCAGCAAGCGCTGGCGGCCACTCAAATCCAGCGCCTGGGCCATGGCCGGTCCAAGATTCAGCCCTCGAGAATCCATTGCGGCGGTGAACTCCTGGGCGAACGCGTCGCCTTCCATTTCTTCCGCCCAAGGTTTTTTATTCCCCCGACTGGCGAAGCCGTCCGGCTTTCCGGTGCGCAGCACTTCGAGGATGGCGCCGGAGCCCGGCCGATCCACGAGCATCGAATAGTAGGGGCCAAGGAACCGGGGAGAATCGCGAACCAAAAACTCCCGCGCGAGTTCCGTGGGTTGGAACACGGTTCCTTTTTTTTCGATGAGATGGAGGGCCGTGAACATCGTCAGCATTACGTCCACCGGTCGCTCCCCGAAACCCAGCGACGCGCCGATCGATTTCGCGTCCGCGGGCGATTTCGCAAGGCTGGAGAAGAAATCCAGCTTCACGACCGCGGCTCCCACCAGCCCGGCCAGGTAGGTTCCGTCGCGATAGCTGAACAGTTCGGTTGCATCATGCTGCGGTAAGCTGGTTAGCACGTCCATGGTCATGATTGTCTCTTGAACTTTTCTGAGGCACACCTACTTGCCTCGGATTTCCTCAATGGCCCGGCGAAGAATGGCAAAGATTCGCTGTCTCTCCTCCGCCGGAGAATCGAACTTTTCATAGAGTGCCGCCTTGAGGTCATTTCGCAGTTCGCGAAACTCCCGTTTCGCCTGGCGCCACTCGGCCTTGATTCCATGTTTGGGATCGCCGGCGGAATCGTCGTGCTCCTCGTTTTCTTCCGCATATTGCTTCTGGAATTCGGCGAACTTCCGGCCAAACCGGGCGAGTTGATCGAGTGTCTCTTCCACGCTGGCTCGGTTTTCGTTCAGGTATGCGGTGCCGGTTTCCGTGATCCGGTAGAGTTTCTTGCTGCCCTCGGACTCCGAAGAGGCGTACCCAACTTCTTCCAAATAGGTAAGCGCCGGGTAAACCATCCCAGGGCTTGGCGAGTAAGTGCCGCTGGAATGTTCTTCGACCTGCTTGATAATTTCGTACCCGTGGCTCGGCTTCTCGCTGAGCAGGGCAAGGATGATCAGCCGAAGATCGCCGGAAGCGAGCATTTTCGCCGCCCTTCCTCCGGCCCCCCCAAGGAAACCTGCGCCGTGGCGGCCGAAAGATCTTCGTCTTGCTCCGAAGCGGCCATGGTGTGCCCCTCGCCCTTCGAAAAGCGGGAAATCGTGATTGTGATGTCGATGCATGTCAGCTCCTTGGATTCTAAAATAATATCACGAGAACGTATCATACGATATATTCTTTGTCAGCTAATTCTTTTGATGCCGCGCTTCCGATGCCGGTTTTGACCGATTGTTGCCGGCTCGTGTCTGTTTAGAGCCAAATTGGGCGGCAAGGAACGATTTATCGTCCAGAACAAAATGAAGCGAGTTGACCGCACTTTGATGTGTACATGATTCTTCGCCTGGCGCTCGATTCACGCACTTGTGAAGTATGTAGGTTTCTCTCTCGGAAGATTCATCCTGATCCGGAAGACGGAACGCAAGGGCATTTACGTCACTTCTACGCGGTTATCCCTTAACCGTTTCCGCGGCTGCGTTTCTTCCGGCGATGCGACCCTGCACCGTGCATCTGGCCAAGCCGTGCAGGCTGAAACCACCCGCAGATTCGCCTCCGCAGTAGAGGCCCAGGATAATTTCGCCGTTGAGGTCCACCACCTGGCATTTTCCATTGATGCGCAGGCCGGAGCGGGTGTCGTGAATCACGGGCGTGGCCCAGGCGGCGTAGTAGGGAGGCGTCTGGATCTTGTATTTCGGCGCGGCTTTGCCGAAGTCCGCGTCCTTGCCGGCATCTACGAAGGAGTTGTAGCGCGTCACCGTAGCTTGCAGGGCGGCCGCCGGGATCGGTTTCTTCTGAAATTTATTCACAATCTTGGCGGCGAGTTCCGTGACGGAGTCCGCAGAGAAAAAGTATCCCTCCGCATTATCCACATAAGGAGCCGTAACTTTCCAGTCTTCGCGCTTCGCCGCGTCCGAGTCGAAGATGGCCCAGATCGGGCCGCCGCCCGGCGTCGCATCGCCTGTTCCCGCCAGGGCCGCGTTGATGAAATTGGAAGGCTCGTACTTCACATTCACGGCGTTCAGATAACTTCTTGATTTATAAGACTTGATGGAATCATAGTTATTGGAGGGAAACTGACCTTGCGTCTCATCGTAAAACCGCAGGCCGCCAGTGTTCACGAGGATTACGTTCTGGTAATCCTTCACAAACAGGCCCGTGGCGCGTGCCTTGGAAAAAATGGGGCTGTCCGGCTGCCAGCTCAGGTTCACGTAGCCGTATTGGCAGCCGATCCATCCCGCCTTGGTTATGGGCTGGCCGAATTCGCCGCTTTGATTGTACGCGCCCCAGAGCGACGCGCCGATGGCCATGGCCGCGATTTCTCCGCTGGCATCCTGGAAGGTCCAAGGCTCGCCGGCCACCTGGTATTCTTCGGTAAGCCGCGGATCGAAGATTCTGCGGAAATTCACATTGCTGCTGTGCCCGCCCGTGCCGATAATCACGCCTTTGCGCGCGCGGATGTTCACGGTCTTGCCCTGGCTGGTCGCCGAAATCCCCAGCACCCTGCCCGAATTCGGATTTTCCCGGACGATGCCCGTCATCCTGTGCTGCAAAAGAATCTGCACGCCCGCCTTCCTTGCGCTGGCTTCCAACGGACGGACGAGGCCGACGCCTGACGACGAAACAGCTCCCTTATCGGCAGGCAACGGCCCGCCATTTTGAACCAGCGTATAACCCAGCGGCGCGGCGTGATTCTCCCTTGGTGCGGAGTTCCCGCAGGCGTGCCCGCCCAACGTGTCCGGAGCTTTTTCTACAAACGTGACGCCATGTTCGACCAGCCACTCGTAGGTCTTGGCGCTTTCGTCGGCAAACGCGCGGATCACTTCCTTGTCGTTGTAGCGGTAATCGGGAAACCCGTTGGCTTCGACCACGGACCAATCCGTCAGGTCCGAAAACAGAAGGTCCGGCGAATCCACAACGCCATATTTTTTCTGCCTGCTCGTGCCGCCTCCCAATGCCACGTTTCCGCCGCTCAAGATCGCGTGCCCGCCAACGTCCGTATTCGCGTCGATCACAATCACGGACGCGCCCGCTTCGGCCGCTTGAATCGCCGCGGGCAAACCCGTGGCTCCCGCTCCGATGATGACAACGTCGGCTTCCTTGTCCCAGTGCGCGGGCCGCCCCTCGGCCTTCGCCGCCTCCACGCCAAGCCCGGTCAGCGCGGCCGCCCCGGCTCCCGTGGCGGTGGTCTTGAGAAAATCCCGGCGCGACAAAGCTTTTCTATCCTGTTTATCCCGTTTCATCGGTTTGATCCCATTCCGCGATTTGGATTTGTTCCTTGCGCAAGACGATATGCCCGGTGACGGCGGGTGTCAACTTCCGATCGGCGCAGTTGTAGAAGCTGGGTCAAGTAGCGCCGGCGTCCCGCCGGCGGTTTTGCGCCGTCACACGAGAACAAAAATTGCCGGCGGGACGCCGGCGCTACGAAACCCGCGTTACGATTTGAATCTGGGAGAGATGCGAATTCCAGGCGCGCGCGCCTTCACAAATTCAAGCTGCCAGACTAACTTGGATGTGCGGACTGCCGCGACGACTGCGATTGGGTGAGCATAGTCACGGCGCGATGGGCGGAGAGCGCGGCGCCTTCCTGCCACCCGACGATGTGGCTCATATGGTCGCCCGCCAAAAAGATCGGATCGTCCATTTGGATAGCGCGTTCGTATCCGGGGTACATGGCAGGCTCGTTGATGTGGACCCAGGATCCCAGGTTGTAAGGGATGCGCCCCCAACAAACGCACACCGGGTTGGCGAGTTCCTTGGAATGTCCCGGGTGAAGATGTTCGACCGCCTGGCGCGAGGCTTGGAATTTCTCCGCAAGATTCATGGCTTCGAGGGGGGTGCCGTTTTCCAGATTGTAGCCAGCGATCACCACGCCCTTCCCCGAAAAAAGCCGGGCGCTCGGATACCACACCAGGTTCACCGGCTGGTCCAGAAACGAAATGCCACCGTAAATCGAGTAATCGTGCTCCCAGAAACGGCGGGATTCCCACGCAATCTTGTAGGCGCGGTCATAAGTAACGGACTTGATGACCTGTCTGAGGTCCGGCGAAAAATCGGCGTCCAAATCCTTAAGGATCGTGAAGGGCAGAGCGCAAACGCAATAGTGTGCATCGATCGTGCGATCGGCGCCGGCTTTGGCGTCGCGATACGCGATGCGAACGCCGCCCGGCGTCTTGCGAATTTGTTGCACCGGACATTCGAAACGGATCATGTGCCCCACGCGCTTTTCAAAGGCGGCCGGGATTCGATCCATCCCTCCGATTGGCTGGAACATCGTTGCCTGCCACGGAAACTGCTCTTCATACATGATCCCGTCCCACAAATTCGCGTCCAGGAGGGCATGCATATCGAGCGGATCGCGCACCTCGCCGGCCTTCTCTCCCGCTCCGGGCGTCACCTTGTAGCCGGAGCGTTCCGAGCCTTTGTAGAAATAGTCCGGCGACAAGTCGCCATACGTCCGCAGGAATTCGAGCATGCGCTCCTTGTCGACCGCGGATAATTCCTCGTCAAGGGCGTTGCGGCGTATCGACTTGGCGAGAAGCTCGGCGACGTGCCCGCGCGTGTCGTTGACCACTTGGCGCTGCTGAACCGCCTTGCCGCCGTTCATGCGGTCGCTTTGCAAGAGCGAACTGCGCGAAGCATTCACCTCCACCTCGAGCGGCACGCCGAACTCGTGGCAGTAGCCGAGCATCGTCACGTGCTGCGAGGGCAGCCGCGCAGGCCCGGCGTTAAAATAATTGCCTTCCCCAAAACCGCACGTTTGCATCGTGCCGTCCGTCATTTCGACGCGCGTGCCATTGCGAATCGTCCAATTACGTCCCCCCGCGCGCCTTCGCGCCTCCAAGATCACGCAGGTGTAACCCGCCTTGGAAAGCTCCCAGGCCGCCACCATCCCGGAAATTCCCGCGCCCAGGATGACCACGCTCTTGCCCTTGCCGAGCGTCTCCGGCAGTTGCAGCACGCTGGCTTTGCTTTCCGGAATCGGCAAAAGTCCCAGCGACTGCATGATCAAATAAGTCGCCCCAAAGCCGCCAGCGCGGCCGACCTGCGTCAGGAATGCGCGTCGCGTAGTCACAGGCTCCTCGTTACGCCGCCTCCATCGCGCGGCCTCCATATTCCGAATTGCGCCATTTCCACGAACAGAGCGCGGAAAAAGCCCCGCACCCTTTTGTCATTCCGAGCGAAGCGAGGAATCTCTCCATCTTTTCGAAGGCGTAAATCCAGGAGGGATTCCTCGCGTCACTCGGAATGACAAAAGGAGTTGCTTTTTCCGCAACCTGGGAAGCCTACAGGGAGCAAGAGCGAGTGTCCAGCGCGTTTCGCGAATCCGGCGGATCGGCTTCTTCTATTTGGATCAAAGCGAAGGAGTAATTGTGGATTACTCCGCACCCGGTCTTCCTGAGAAGTGGGAGAAGAAAAAGGAGCATGGCCCAGATATCGAGAGCGGGATTCGCCGGGCCGCGGCCGCCACGCCAATCGGCGGCGCGCGGCCCAGCTGAATACTATCCATCTATTTACAACTGCCACACGAATTGGAAAACTGGTTCTTTATTCTGCATGAACAACCGCGACTCCGTTGGCTGTGCCACTGATGGTATTCGCAATGATCAGGGTCAGGTTGCCGTCCTCGTCTACGGCGAAGATGGAAAGGTGCGAGAGTGTACCGTTTCCATCGATCACGGCCACCAATCCCTTTCCGTAATCAATATCGGTCGGATCGCCGTTCAAGGTAACCGCAACGGCCGCATCCTGCACGATCTTTTGGCCGTAGACGGCATATCGTGAAACACTCATGCTCGGCGAATTACTTGAAAACAGGAAGGGTCCCTCAAGCGTCAGCCAGCACGGGGCGCTCTGCGTTCCGGAGCCGGTGACGGTCAGGACCGTCCCTTCGCGGACCAGACTGATCTCGTTTGCATGAGCGATGGTGACGTAGGCGTCGTTGCCGCGCGTGACCAATCCGAATGGCGCGTTGACGTTGGACGGAATGTTCGCAACCAGCGTCGGAACCCCGCTCACATCCCCATCGGGCAGCAAGCCCACCGTCTCGATCGTGTTGCTTTTTTCGGTGACGATGAGATGCTCGGGCAAAACGCCAACCTGGGCTGCGGAACCATCCGCCTTGAGCAGTGTAACCACTCCATCGGGACTTAGCCTTATGTAGGAATCGATCATCTTGTGGGATTCCACCGTGGTGGTTCCCAGGATGTAAAGATGATCGTGACCGAAGGCTACGCTGACCGGCGTGGATGCCGTGGGGACCAGCTGAGTCAAGTGAAAGCTGTCTCCCCAGCGCTCGAAGATTGCTACGGTTTGCGATCCGTAATTCACTGCCGCGACGAGGTTGTCTTTCGCTTCGATTCCCCCGGCGTTCCCGCTGGCGCCGCCTTGCCCTTGCGTGGAAACCGTCTGGATCAATTTGCCGGAAGAGTTGTAAACCAGAAGCTGATTCTGGGTAGCGTTGGACGCCGTAACGACCAGCGCGTGGTGACCGGCGTCTGCCTGGACGCCGGGAGCCGCTGCTACCAGCATGATCAGTAGCGCGAGCGAGCAAAATTTCAGAGCCTTGCGATCGATCATCATTTTCTCCTTGGAATGTTTGGTCAAGTGCGCCCCTGTCACGGCCTCGCAGCCGCATACATAAGGGAACGGAGCATGAGTCATCGCAATCTAATTCGCTGACCGGGAGGCAAAAGTTACGGCCCAGATCGCGAATCGAGTGCGTCCTCGGCGCGGTTGCGCCAAAAAACTCCGCGTAACTTTCTGGCGCCGTCCCTCGTACTGACCTTGATAGGGCGTGCCAAAACACTTGTCATTGCCACTGGTAGATCGGACGCGCCGGTTCATTGAATCCGGCTATAATCGGGTGCGCAGCTCCTCCCCCATGAACCCGGACATCGATCTAGAGATGCTGATGGCCCGCTATCAGCAGGGCGATTTGGCTGCGGCCACGGCCCTGATCCATCGCCTAAGCCCGCAGCTTCATCGCTTCTTCGTCGTTCAATTTGCCAGCCGTGGGGATGCCGACGACCTGCTCCAGGAAACCTGGCTCCGCATTCACAAAGCGCGGCACACGTACCGCTCCGGCGAGCCCGTTCTGCCCTGGTTTTATGCCATTGCCCGCAACATTCGCGTGGACCATTATCGGAGGACCAGCCGCACCATGGCCCGCGAACTACGTTTGGAGGAAACGCCCGAGGTGCAGGCGGCGCCCCAGTTGGAATCCGGTTGCACTCCGAATTTGGAAGCCCTTCTGGCGCCTCTTCCAGAGAGCCAGCGCGAAGTGATCGAGATGCTGAAGGTCGCGGGAATGTCACTGGAGGAGGTGGCGCGCGCCACTTCCTCGAGCGTCGGTTCGGTGAAGCAGAAAGCCCATCGGGGCTATGAGAGGTTGAGAGAACGCCTGAATGGCATGGGGCTGGGGAAAGAGCGTACGGGAGGTCCGTCGTGAAGGACAAAGAGATCGACGAAATCCTCAAACAAACCGCTCAGGCTCCCCATGACGTGGACCCGACGCTGCTCGATCGGGTTGCCAACTCCATCGGGTCCTCGCTGCGCCCAGTGCGGCCGTTACCACCGGTATGGGTGCTTACAGGCGCTCTAATCCTGATCTGCGTGGCCGTGGCCCTAGGCGGCGCGGCCCGAGCAGGATTCTATGGCATTCAAAGAATGAGCGATTTGGAGCGCGCGCTCATCTTTCCAGCGTTGGGCATCCTCGTATGGCTGGCGGCATCGGCATGCGTCAAGGAAATGATTCCTGGAAGCCGGCATCGCGTGGCCTCGGGAACTTTGCTGGGGACCGGCTGCCTTTCGCTACTCGTGGTTTTTGCGGCACTATTCCACGACTACCGGACGGTGGAATTCGTGTCGGCGGGCGTCGTTTGCCTAGTGGTTGGCTTGCTCATCGCGACCCCGGCGGCCCTGTTGAGCTGGTTGCTTTTGAGGCGCGGTTTTGCGGTCAATCCCGTCGCCGCGGGACTGGCCGGGGGCACGCTCGCCGGATTGGCCGGAGTCGTGATGCTCGAGCTTCACTGCGCGAATTTCGAGGCCCTCCACATCATGGTCTGGCACACCGCGGTCATTCCCGTAAGCGCAGCGATAGGAGCTCTTTTGGCGTGGCGGCTTGGAAGCCGGTCGGTTTCGGGTGCTCGCGGGGGCGCCGCGACTGATCAAACAGTAGCACCCCCACGAGGATAGGAAACGAGAAATTTCTGGCCTTCTGAAAACGCTGACCGACGAGCCAGTCCCGGGACAATTCCTTCAGGATTTGCACAATCCTTCCTTAGTGGCACATGACGTATGTTTGTCCCTCGGAATTGTAGTGAATGGCAACGTGAAAAACGCTAGCATTGGCTCATTCGCTTTGTGCTAGGCATGGATTCGATCGTTCGGAGCGAATGAAAATAACTGGATTACTCGGGCCCGCCCCGGGCGAACGGTGAAAAGGGAGCGACGCATGCGGTCACAAGGCAAAATCCTGGCGCTGATCATGTTGATAGGTTTCCTCGTCCCGGTCGGCTTTGGCGCGACGATCACCGGGAAGGTGAATGGAGCGGACGGCGCGCCGTTTCAGGGTGCGTTTGTCGAGGCGCGGAACGTGAAAACGAAAATCACGGTCATCGTGCTGTCAGACAGCCAGGGCCGCTACCGCATTCCCGATCTGCCCGCCGGAGATTATCGCCTCCTGATCAAGGCCGTGGGCTACCGCGCCGATCCTCGCGACGCTGTGGCTCTCACCGCCGTACAAAACGCTTCGTTCGATTTCGCGCTTCAAATGGGCGCGGTGCGCTGGAATGAAATTTCCGAATACCAGGCGACGCAACTCTGGCCTCCCGCAAAAGGGAAAGACCTGATTTTCAACCACTGCAACATTTGCCATCAATTTCAGAGCCGTATGGCGTCGGTCCCGCGGGATGTGGATGGATGGAGAGACCGCATTGCGTACATGAGGGAGGCCATGCATTTCACGCCCTTCCTGGGCACGCATTTCAGCGATCAGGATGCCGAGGATGTGGCTACATATCTGGCCAGTCTTTTCGGCCCCGATTCCGTGCTGCCGAAATCCGCGGCGGACCTGCCCGCGTACAAGGGAACCGTGAGGCCATTCAGCAGCGAGGCCATGAACATCGTCTACGTCGAATATGACATGCCCGGACCGAGCCGCATGCCTTTCAGCGCCGCTCCCGACAAAAATGGCTTTCTGTGGATTCCGGATTTTGGCGTGGCGAATAAAATTACCCGGCTCGATCCCAACACGGGAGAGATGAAGGATTTCCCCGTTCCCTATGTTGGCACGGCCGCCGTTCATTCGGCAGTGCCTGCGCTAGATGGTTCCGTGTGGGTGGCCGAGCAAGGCTCGAACAAACTAGGAAGATGGGATCCCGTAACGCAGAAGATTACGGAATACCAGGATTCCTATGTCCCCGGGAAAGAAGGGCTAGAAGAAGGCGGATCGAAACACACGGTGCGGCTCGATCCAAGCGGAAGGGTTTGGGCCAGCGGCGGCTTTTTGACCAGCTTCGACCCGGAGACCGGGAAATTCACTCAATACGAAAATGAAGGCGGCTACGTCTACGACGTGAAAGCGGACAAGAATGGCGACGTCTGGTTCACAAGTATAAACAAAGGCAAGATTGGCAAGGTGGACGGCAAAACCATGAAAATTACGCGATGGCTCACGCCCACCAAGGATTCCGCTCCGCGGCGAATCGAACTCGGCTCCGATGGCATGATTTATTCCGGCGAATTTCTTGGCGGGAAAATGGCCCAATTCGACCCCAAGACGCAAACCTTCAAGGAATTTCCTTTGCCCGGTCCGGACCCAAGCCCCTACGCTCTGGCCATGGACGCCGACGGCTACATCTGGTACGACTCCCACAACATGGACACAATCAACCGCCTCGATCCGAAAACGGGCAAAGTGATCGAATACCCGTTCCCCCATTCCGAGCTGGCCATGCGCGAGTTTTTCCGCGACGCGCAAGGCCGGATGTGGTGGGGCTCCGCGCCCAACAACAAAGTCGGCTATTTCTATCTCGCAGGGAAGACCGATTCCGCCGGTTCCGCAAGCAAGTAACAAGCTGCGGAAAGTGCAGTCTATTTTGTCATTCCGAGCGAAGCGAGGAATCTTTCTGAGGTTTTGCGCCCAGGCAAAGAAAGAGAAATTCCTCGCTTCGCTCGGAATGACGAAATGGGCCGGCTTTTTCGGGGGTCTTAAGAAAGGGAGCAGAGGCCACAGGCGCACGCCGGGCGAAAAGCAGACGTGTACTATTTCCGTTCGGCTTCTTCGTCAGGCTCTCGTTTTATGCCAACGATGTAATCGGACTTTTCGATACGGCAGTTTGTAACATTGCCGGAAACCTGTTCGTTTCCCCATTTCACCGTAATGTGGGACCCGATGCGAACCGCCTGTTTCATCCGCACACTCATGCCCCCATGCGAGGTGTCCTCAAGCACTGCCGGCGCCACCCGAGGAGTCCCGTCCGCATCCCCCCACAGGATATCGACGCGGGCCATGAGGGGAATCCTGAATTCCGCCCTTTTCTCGCTCACACCCTCCCTATCGGCAAAAAATCAGAAAACCCAACTGCCTTTCTCCATGTCCTTACCCCCCTCAGTGTCCTCTGTCTTGAGGTTTTCTGAATTGGAACAAGGCCCCCGAGAGCACCGCCAACGGGAAGCCTGTAGGCGCGATGTGCCGGCAATCCGCGCGTTGTATGCTCCCTCTTGCCCTCGAAATAGGATGGAACAGGTTTTGGAATAACGGGCATCTTTTTTTCATTCCGAGCGAAGCGATCCAGGTTTTGCGCCCAGGCAAAGAAGGAGAGATTCCTCGCTTCGCTCGGAATGAAAAAAAGGTGAGAAAGATTCGTCGCTGAAATCTCAAAGATTGGAAGGCTTCCGTGAGAATCGACGTTCACGCACTATTTTCCGCTGGAATATCTCGACCGTTTGGACCTGCATGGCGCAAGCCACCTCACCGGCCTAATCCGCAAAATGAAAATGGATTCCGCCGATTTCAGAGGCCTCGAGACGCACTTCCGTGACATGGACCGTTCCAAAGTGGACCTGCAAATACTCTCCGTCTCTGGCCAGCTCCCTTATTTTGCGCAGGAAAATAACGCGGTGGACGCGGCCAGGCTGGCCAACTAGATCTACGCGCGCATTGTCCGTGAGTATCCGAAGCGTTTCGCGGCGTTCGCCTGCACGCCGCTGCCGCACGTCCGCGCGGCCATCGAAGAAACGCGGGCTTCACAGGTCGCGGAAAAGTAGCACAGCCACGCTTGGCTGTGCCGTTTTCTCAACTTTCGCACGATCGGCTCGTGCTGAATCTCGAAAACCGCACAGCCAAGAGTGGCTGTGCTACTGTCCCCTCAGCGCACAACTTGCAGCGAGGGCTGGCTGGCCACGCGGCGGACAATCTCCCCGCCGATTCGATCCAGGGGCAGCACTTTTTCAGCCAAGCCGGCTCGCGCCACGAACCCCGGCATCCCCCAGACGACGCTGCTGGCCTCATCCTGCACGATCACGGAAGACCCGGCCGCGCAAAGCGCTTCGCACCCTTTCAATCCATCTTGCCCCATGCCGGTCAGGATCACGCCCAGTGAATTCGCTCCGTACACCGCGGCCACAGACCGGAAGAGCACATCCACCGACGGCCGGCAGAAATTTTCACGCGGCCCTTGGTGCGTTTCCAGCCGTACGCGGCGATCTTCTTCCTTCACGATCATGTGATAGTCTCCCGGCGCGATCCACACGCAAGAGGGGGCCAGCAATTCACCCGGCTGGCATTCCCGCACGGGAAGGGCGCAATTGCTGGCCAGCCGCTTCGCTAGAAGCGTGGTAAAGATAGGCGGCATATGCTGCGCGATCACGATGGGCAAAGGAAAATTCGCCGGAAAGCATGGCAGGAGTTTGGCGAGCGCATCCGGGCCTCCAGTCGAGACCCCAATGGTGACAATTTTGAGCAAGGCCGAGCGCAGGAGAGGCCTATGAAGCCGGATCTCGGGCGGCCGAGCCGGGAAAGTAGCTGGGGACTTTGCCGCCCCAGTCGCCGCGATGGGCACGCCCGCGGGAAAGTGGCATAGCGCCTTAATCTTGGGAACGAGGTCACGCCGTATGGCTTCCGTCGTAGCGGCCATGCTCTCGTCTCTGGGCTTGGCCAGGTAGTCCGAGGCGCCCAGGGCCAGAGCGTCCAGGGTGGCTTCCGCCCCGCGTTCCGTCAGCGTGCTGAACATAATGATCGGCGTACGAGGGAGATTTTTTCGAATCCCGGGAATGGTTTCCAGGCCATTCATTTCCGGCATTTCGATATCCAGCAAAATGATGTCCGGGCGGAGCGTCTGCAGTTTGGCCAGCGCCAAGCGGCCATTGCTGGCCCATCCGGCAATGGCAAGGTCCGGATCGCTGGAAAGCACATTCATGAGCACTTTTCTTACGACCACGGAATCGTCCACGATCATGATTTGAATTTGCGGCATGGGCTATGACTGCTCGGAACTTCCTTCCCGAAAATAGTTCGCGGCAGGAACGGATCCCTGTTTCCCCGTGGTGGGTGTTCACGCCGGAAGTTCGAGGCTCGCAGCTTTGTCTCTTTGCCTTCCTGGCGGGCAGGCGCATCCCCACGCCGCGGCGGGGCCATTCGAACGTTTTTGGACTTTCTTAAGCCGCTCGCCGCCTGCTGCGGCCGTTGCTGCGCCCATCGCCGCTAACCCGGAATTGCTCGACGAGGCCGCGCAACCGCGTGGACATCTGCGCCAGCGCTTCCGCCGCCTTCATCGATTCGTGCGCGCTCGAAGACGTGCCCTGCGCCGCCTGGGACACCCCCGCGATGTTCTGGGCGATCTCGGTCGAGCCTTTGGCCGCCTCGGTCACGTTGCGGGACATTTCGTTGGTCGTCGCGCTTTGCTCTTCGACTGCCGTGGCGATGGTGCCGGAAATTTCGTTGAGCTGGTTGATGATGGCGCCGATGGTGGCTATGGCGTCGACCGCTCCCTTGGTGTCGGTTTGAATCGCCGCGATCTTCTGGCTGATGTCCTCGGTGGCTTTGGCGGTTTGCTTGGCCAGCTCCTTCACTTCGTTGGCGACGACGGCGAAACCCTTGCCGGCTTCTCCGGCGCGGGCGGCTTCGATGGTTGCGTTGAGGGCCAGCAGATTGGTCTGCTGGGCGATGGAAGTGATGACCTTGATGACCTGGCCGATTTCGGCGCTGGAGGCGCCCAGCCTGGAGATGGTGACGTTGGTGGCCTCGGCCGTCTTGACGGCTTCGCCGGAGATGCGCGCGGATTCGGTGGCATTTTTGGCGATGTCCGCAATCGTGGAGCTCATTTCCTCGGCCCCGGTGGCCACGGTTTGCAGGTTGCGGTTGACCTGATCGGTGGCGTTGGAGACAGCGTTGGCTTGAGCGGAGGTTCCCTCGGAGTTGGTGGTGATCTGCTGGCTGACCGCGGAGAACTCCTCGCTGGCATTCGCTACTTGCTGCGCGTTTTCCGCGACGGCGGTAATCATTTTCTTCAGGCTTGCCTGCATCTTGTTCATCGCCGCCGTCAAATCCCCGAGTTCGTCATTACTCGTCGATTCGACGTCATCTCCCATCAGGTCACCTCCCGCAATCGCCTCTGCCTGGCCCAAGGCGGAAGATGCGGCATTCGAAATCTTCCGGCTCAAGTAGATTCCGATGAAACTCCCGAACGCGAGAGCCCCTAAGGCCGTCCCCCATAGCGTCCAAACTAGCGAACGGTTGTCTGATACCATCTCTGCATCGTTGTCCTTGAGTAATTGCTCCATCGAGCTTGCCATGTCCCCCAGGGTCTTCTTAATGTCTTCATTGATCGCGGTTGCCTTTTCCGCGAATTCATCGCCGGCTTTGACGACCGCATCCTTGTCGCCACTGGCTCCCAATTTCATTCCATACTCTTCAGCCTCCCGCAGTTTGGGCAGCTGTTCCTTGAGGTGCGCCAATCGGTCCCGGTTCTCCTGATTTGCCCAGTGCGGCGCGATCCCGGTCAGCCCATCGACATCTTTTCCAATGTCAATCCAACTCGAGTCGAACAGTTTCTCGGCCTCGTCCCTCTTTGTTGGCTGCGTTCCGGCAAGGATCGTCTGCCGCCCCTCGCTTGCCGATTGATTCAAATCGCGCTGCAAATCCTTGACCATTTCCACGGTCGGAACCGGCACTTGCACCATCGATTCTTGGCTTCGCGCGATCTCATTCGCTCTGAAATTGGATGCTACGGCACCGACCAGCATCGGAACGAGAATCGCCCCAAACGATAGGCTCATTTTCTTGCCAATGGTCAGCTTCATAAGGAATGCCTCCTATCCACCTTTTCCAACAAAGACCTTTAACGGCCCAGAATTTCCTGCAGCAGGGAATCCAATCCCTCGCGTTGCAATTTTCTTGCGGCGGGAATGATGGGAAGGGGTTTCAGCAGAGCAATGCCATTTCGCTCTACGGCGTGACGCCCGGCGCCACCGTCTCCGCCGTTTCGCATATTTTTTCCGTGTTCAAGACGTGCAGCAGTTGCTTTTCGAGCTTGTGAACGCCGAGAATGACTTCGCGCACTTTGCCTTGCAGCGTTTCCGGAGGGCGCTCGAAGGAATCCTCGGTGGTTTCCACGACGTCGCCGATCTGGTCGACCAGCAGGCTCACCGCCCCATCCGCGCTGCGGATCACCACGTTCATCGCGTGGATTTCCTCCGACCGGTCCGGCAGCGCCAGGCGCCGGCGCAAATCGATACCCGTGATAATTTGCCCGCGGAGATTCATCAGCCCGCTGACCACCCTTGGGGCCAGGGGAATCTCCGTGATTTCCAAATAGCGGATAACTTCCTGAACTTTTTCGAGCTCCACTCCGAACATGACCTTGTCGAGATAAAACGTGCAAAACTGTTGATTTTGCGCCATGGTTCAGTCGACGAGTTCCGCATGCTTGGTGGAGAGAGTGCGATTGGCCTCGGCAAGCTTTTGCAAGGCCGGAATATCGATGAGTTCCGTCACTCGGTCGTCGATCACCACCGCGCAGATAATGCCTTCGCGCACGGCCGGGATTTTCAATTCGGCCCGGTCCTCGACAATGTCCAAGATTCGTTCGACCACGATTCCGATGGTTCGTCCTTCATCGTTACAAACGAGCACTTGCAGAGGGTCGGGCCCCACGGGACTCTTGGGATGCCGCAACCGGGTTCTTCTCTCTTCTAAAACCACATCCAGACGCAGCAGCGGCAGGATCTTTCCGCGGTACTGAATCACCCATTCGCCCCCGGATTTTTCCACATTCGCGGCGGGGAATTCCTCCAGGCGCGCCACGGCGTTGAGGGATATCGCCATGCGAGCATCGTCCGGGCCGGCGAAGAGCAGGAAGGTTTGCTTTTCGGTTTTATCCTGCACCTGTTTCGCGAGCAATTCGGCGTTATCTTCCGCCAGAACGCGGTCGCGAGCTTCCGAGAGCAGTCTGGCGTTTTGCGCCAAGCCCACCACGTCCAGAATTAGGGCTACCTTGCCGTCGCCCATGATCGTGGCGCCCGCGAACACTTTCAGTCCCCGCAACTGTTTGCTCAGCGGTTTGACGACGATTTCTTCCGAGTCGTTGATTTCATTCACCACCAGCCCAAAGGGGTGTTCGTTCGCCTGAAGCACCACGATATTCGTGGCATCGTCCTCGCTGGCTAGGCTTCCGGCCCATTTGGCTAGCTTGAGTTCTTCGCTGAGGTATATCAATGGCAGCAGCCAGCCGCGCATGCGATAGACCGGAACGCCGTGAACGGCCTCGATTTCCTTTTTGGCGCGGTCCGCATCGAGGCGAACCAGCTCCTGAATGTTGACCTGCGGAATAGCGAAGCGTCTTCCGTTGCTCTGAATGATCACCGCGCGGACGATGGCCAGAGTCAGCGGTATTTTGATCTTGATGGTTGTGCCTCTTCCCAGATTGGTTTGCAGGTCCACGGTTCCGTTCACGCGATCGATGTTGTTCTTCACCACATCCATGCCCACGCCTCGGCCGGACAGGTTGGTGATCGTTTCCGCGGTGGAGAAGCCTGGGAGAAAAATGAGATTGAGAAGTTCGCCCTCACTCATTCGCGCCGCCTGTTGTGCGGTAACAATGCCGCGCTGGATGGCCTTGCTCTTTACGCGGTTCGTGTCGATTCCGGCGCCGTCATCGGAGATTTCGACAAGGACTTGTCCGCCCTCGTGGCAGGCGCGCAATTTCAAGTGGCCCTCTGGGCGTTTCCCGCGAGAGACGCGGTGGTCCGGCATTTCGATTCCGTGATCCACGGAATTGCGGACGATATGAGTGAGCGGATCCTTGATGGCCTCGAGCAGGCTTCTGTCGATTTCGGTTTCCTTTCCTACCATGTCGATCAGCACTTGCTTGCCGCAGTTGGTGGCCACATCGCGGACCACGCGCGGGAACTTGTCGAAGACGTTACTGATGGGCTGCATGCGCGTCTTCATCACTTGTTCCTGCAATTCGCTGGTTAGCAGATTGAGCTGTTGCGCCGGGCCGACTAGGTTGGCGTCACTCTGGCGGGCGGAAACCTGCGTGATCTGATTGCGCGCCAGCACCAGTTCCCCGACAAGATTCATCAGCCGGTCCAGCAGGCGGACGTCGACGCGAACCGTCTCCGAGGGCGAGTTCCGCGCTTGCGCGTCGTCCGTCGGATGCTGCGCCGCTGCGGTCTCTTCCGGCGCCGCTGCCATTGGGGCGGACGGCTCGGGCCGCGCGGCAGGCGCCAGTTCCGCTGGTGGTGCGACGGAAGCAGGCGCAACGGGTTTCGAGGCAATCTCTTTCGCACTTTCTCCTGACCGTTTTTTCGAGTGCTCTTTTGGCGAAGGCGCCTCGGCGGCTGCCTTGGGAGCCGCTTCCTGGCCCAGGTTCATCAGTTTATTCAAGGCTTCGATGAGTTCCGGGTAGGTCTCGGTTCCATCCACCTCGGTGGATTGGATTTCTCCCAGCATGGTGCGAATGGCGTCCACCATGGCCAGCAGGCCGGTAGTGAATTCCGGGGACAGCGAAAGTTTTCCGTCCCGCAGGCGGGACAGAAGGCTTTCGCCCACGTGGGCCACTTTTTCGAGCTTGCTGAATCCCAGAAAACCGCAACTGCCCTTGATCGTGTGGATGGTCCGGAAGATGCTTCCCAGAAGCTCTTGCGAGGACGGATCGGATTCCAATTTCACCAGTTCGCTGTCGAGCCGGTCCAAATTCTCAATGCTCTCGACCAAGAATTCCTTGATCAGGTCATCCATTGCGCCACCTTTTACGACTATTGGTCACGAGCACCTGAAGGCAACGGCGTGGCGCGGTTGGACCCTCGCAGCGAGGGATCCGTTTGTCCGGGCGGCCTGCTAGGTGATACAAACTCCCTCAGGCTACATGCTGTTCATCGTCCAATTCGTGAAGTTTCATTAGAGAGAGGTACGATACAAATCAATTCCAATTGCGAGCCGTCCCGCTTCCGATGGGCGTGGTTCCTAAACCCACCTCCCATATGGATTTAATTTGACCTTGGGAGGTTTGGAAATACCAGCATCCAATTTGGGTTCGTCATTCGGAATAGGCGGTTTTGAAGTCCGCAGTCTAAAATCAATCCTGTCTCAATGTTCTTATGGCGAACAATTGGAAGACACTGATTCGTAAGGAGTTATGTCCGCGTTAACTCAGAATCGACTTTCATCGAATGTAGAAGGCTGATGCCGATGAAATCAATCGCTTGCGGGAAAAAAACCGCCGATTTTGTGCCATGTTGAAGCGGAGTTGATTCTTCAAATCTCAAATCTGTGATTCGTAACAATCTCCCAACGGCGATGCTCCGCTCGGCCGGTCCTCCCACCCGTCAATAGTCACCGGTCACCGTTCGCCTTTTTGCTTCTCTCCTGAAAAACCTCCCGCGCCGCATGAATTCCATTGATGGACGCCGGAAAACCCGCGTACAGCGACATCTGCATTATGACCTCGACTACTTCCTGCTCGGAGCACCCCACATTCAGCGCGCCGTCAATATGCGCCCGGAGCTGCGGTCCTGCGGTGCCCAGCGCCGTGAGCGCGGCGATGGTCGCGATCTCGCGCGTCTGCAGGCTCAGCCCGGGGCGGCAATGAATATCCCCAAAAGCGAATTCCATAACATACGTCCCCAGGTCCGGCGCAATCCCCTCCAACGACGCCAGAAAGGTTTTGGCCAGATCCCCATACATTTCCACGAATTTTGCCAGCCCCCGCTCGTATCGAGCCGAATGGCTCATGGTTTTCTTCTCCTCAATCGTTTCCGCCAATCCTTCGTGCGCCACAATGGATTGCCCCTGGATGCCTCCAATGCGGCGGCGGTCTCACATGATGGTATAGCTTTTCCGCAGAATCCAGGAGGTCAGGAATGGAAGGCGGCAAAGTGGTTCCACAAATGCGCCACTAGGCACCGCTGCCGCAGAATCCGCTAGCAATCCGCTCCCAACCCCGACTCATGGTCCCGTCCTTTAGAACCGTTGAGATGTTCAACCTACTCAGCCGCCTGGGATCATTCGTTGCAGCTCAAACCCAGATACACCGCCGGCTATAATCGGGATCCCCCCCCAACTCTTCAGCCCTTGAGGCGTCAGTCCCTGAAAATGCTCAAAAAGCTCTCTTGGTCGTCTAGCAAAGACTTTTCGAGCCGCAGCGCTGCGGTCTTAATTCACATTGGGGTTTAAGTTCCTGAGTGGGAGATTTTGTTACTTGTTGATCCGAACAAACAACTTCCGCTATTCCATTTTACATATTCTTTACATATTCTGTATGCGCCTGTGGGGCAGAATGGCATTCCAGCCATACGAAGCAACCGATTTCAGGCGCGTTAGATCGCGCGCGAGCCGATATTACTTGATGATGGATTCTGGATGGTCATTCGAGATAGACCGTATCTCGCGCGCGGAATGGGCTCAGTTATTAGAGCAATTCCAGGATGCAAACTTCTATCAAACTTCCTCATACGGAGAAGTCCGCTGGGGGGCGGAAAACCTTAGCCGCCTGGTTCTGAGACATGAAGGGGAACTCCTTGGAATCGCCCAACTTAGGATCTTTCAACCCACGAGGCTCGATTTTGGCCTGGCGTATTTAGGGTGGGGTCCTCTCTGCGAACGGCGAGGTTATGGGCTGTCTCGCGAAGTAGCCGAGCGCATGGCGCAAGGTTTAGAGGAAGAATACTGCGGCAGGAGAGGGCTGTTTTTGTGCGTTGCACCGAATGCGTTTGTCGGGTCGCCCCGCGCGGCGCTTCTCGAATCCGGCTTCAGCCAATTCACCCGCGATCCTCTTTTCCAGATCAATCCCCACAGAACGCTGGTCATGGATCTTTCTCCTTCGCTGGAAGATTTGCGCAAAGGCTTTAATCGGAAATGGAGAAACCAGCTCACTCGATCCGAAAAGAATAATCTGACGATCGCGGGCGGATCTGGCGTCGATGAATTTCGGAAGTTCTGCACCCTGTATCGGGAGATGCGGGAGCGCAAAGCGTTCAAAACCAGCGTGGACATCGCAGACTATTTGAAAATCCAAGAAGACCTCGACCCGTCCCAGCGCATGCGCGTGTTCCTTTGTCAAGAGAACGGAGTGCCGGTGGCGGGACTAGTGGCCTCCGTAATGGGCGAAACGGCGATTTACATTTTGGGCGCGACGACCGAGGCCGGGTTGCATTTAAAAGCCTCTTATTTCCTCCAGTGGACGCTCATTCACTGGCTCAAGGAGAATGGTATCCGATGGTACGACCTCGGCGGTGTCGATCCCGACGTGAATCCGGGGGGTTATCATTTCAAGAAAGGGATCTCCGGCGTGGAGGCATATCCAATGGATCCATTGGTGTCCTGCCGCAGTGCGGCCGTATCCGCAATCGTCAGGTTAGGTCTGGCCACGTATCGGGCCCTGCGCAGTTCCGAGACGCGGAGGGCTCCCTCGACTCTGGCGAGATACGGACAATAACGGGAAGCAATGGCGAGCCGATTAGATGGAGTAGCATTTCCTCGGCGTGGCCGCGCTGGAATGGTATCGTTCAATTGTGAGAGCATGCCAACAGGAAAAACGCCAAAGGGTGCGCCAATCTGGGGAAGATCTCTAAAGAATAGAGGAGGCGGAGTTCTGATTGGTACCCGCCGCAATTCAGCTTTCCAGGGAGAGTGCCCCGGATTACTATCTTCGACAAATCAATATGCTAAACCTCAAGCAACCGTTTGCTGGCTTCGCCGCGTCCGCGCTGGTCATCGCGGTTTCACTTGGTTTTATTTCCCTCTTTGACGCGCCGAAGTTTGTGGGCTGGGTTGCTTTTTGCCTCATCTCCTTCATTCCGATGGAGATTGTTGTGGGCGTTACCTGGAATTGCAATCACCCTGGCTTCGCGGCATCGCTTCAGCAGCCTGCCAAAGGACTGGCGCTCGTTCTGATCACTCTCGTCGTAGGAGTGGCCGGCGGAGCCGCGTCCTTCGTGGTTGTAGGCGGCAAAGTCAGTCCGCCGTCCCCGATGCTTATGACCTGCACGATTACAGCGGTGATTGTGACTTTTTGGGCGACCATCATCTGGGGTGGCTGGCCCTTTACCGCCATGATCAAGAATCCGGTGGCCGCCGGAGCGACCATGCTGGTGGCCTGTTACGCCGTGAATTACCTGCTGTTCCGTGTGCTTTTCGATTACGCATTCATGCAACGCGCGCCAGTTTATACGGCGTCTCTCGATCCGCATGGCCTGTTTAATGCCAATCTCGTTCTGGTCTTTTACCTCACCTTCATTTCCATCATGTTCTTAGTGCTGAATTTTGATCTTTGGCCTTTCACCCTCTTTCACAGCATGATGAAGCAGCCGGTGCTGGGCCTGGTCTGGACCCTTCTTTGCCTGGCTCTTGGGGCCATCGTTTTCTATATTGGAATCTTCGCCCTGAGAATGGACCCTCTGCAATTCATGGTGCGCGTCCCCATCCCATTCATCTTCGGGAGCATCCTCGTTTTGAATATGCTCCAGGGATCTCTCTTCGCGAAGTTTTCCCAGCCGGTGAAAGGCGTTTTGAATGCGCTGGCCTCAGCCGTCCTAGGCTCCGTGCTCGCGATCTTCTATGGCCTCCTTTCCCGTTTCATCAGCGGTCCGCTCAGTCCCGGCCCCCCGGCCAATGAATTCGAGATCTGGCTCGCCTCGGCGCTCTTGGGCGTCACCTTCCCCTTTTTGATTTTTTACGCGGATTTTTTTCAATTCTGGCAGATTAAAAACCCAGAGTCGCAGGACCTATAGGGTGAGTGGCGCACCCTTCGACACAGGCATGGAATGCCGGAAAAGTCAAAGCCCCGGCCCCCAAAAGCCGAAATGGTTGGCGACCCGATCATCCGCCTAGGCTTGAGAATGCCCTCACTTGACGCTGCAATTCCATAAATGTTATATTCCATCAGTGGAATATGAAGTCGAATTCACGGATGAATTCGAGGCGTGGTGGGGCCAGTTGAGGGAAGACGAGCAGGACAGCGTGGCCGCGCGGGTGGATCTCCCGGAACGGCACGGTCCAAATCTTGGCCGGCCTCACGCGGATGTCGTGCATTCTTCGCGGCACCGGAATATGAAGGAGTCGCGCATCCAGCATGCTGGCAGACCTTATCGGGTGCTGTTTGCCTTCGACCCCCAGGCGGCACGCGATGCTGCTGGTAGGTGGCGACAAAACGGGCAACACCCGTTGGTATGACGAATTTGTGCCGGTGGCGGATCGGCTCTTCGATGAGCACTTGGCGGCTTTGAAAAGGGAGGAAAGGAACGATGGCTAAAAACTTCAAACAGCTTCGTGCAAAGATGTCGCCCGAACGCCGCGCGAACGTCCGCAAGGAGGCCGACCGCCTCGAAAAAGAGATGGCCCTCGATCAGCTCCGCGAGGCTCTGAATATGACTCAAGCCCAGCTGGCGCAAATCCTCGAAGTAAACCAGGCGGCCATCTCGAAGCTAGAGCGCCGCTCCGATATGTATCTCAGCACACTACGTCGGTTCATCGAAGCCATGGGCGGCGAGCTCGATATTCGCGCCGTATTTCCGGCCGGCGTCGTCCGAATCATGCATTTCCAGGAACTGCGCAAGCGGGCATAGGGCGCGACCGAACAGACCTTCATAATCCCGAGCCGTGATTGGAAAAAACGGCAATGCAATGGAATCAAGCGGGCGCGTTTCCATCGCTTCGGCGACCCGCCCCGAACCAAGAGCCCCGCCCTTGAAAGGCGTCAAGGACGGGGCACCCCAACTTCAGAATCATAACTGAGAGTGGACGTACGGGAGTAGTATTGGATTGTGGAGTGGAGGCGATTTTGTGGAATGCAGAAGGCGGCCCACCCGTCCTATTGGGCGTTACCTTCCCCCTTTTCGATTTTCTACGCGGATTTTTTCAGTTCTGACAATTAAAACAACAAAAATCACAAGACCTATAGGGTGGCGCCCGGATTACGAATTGCTCCGAAGTGAGGAGCCTGCCAATCGTCACGCTTCGGGAATGCTTGCGAGCAACTCTGATACGCCTTCCATCAGTAGTAGCTCTTTCCCGCTTTGATAGTCAAGGTCGCAACCGCCGCCGTGATGTTGCTCCCTAGATTGGTTTGCAACGCGCCTGCAGGCAGCGTGTTGATATAGCTGCCCGAGTATGGCGCGGTCACTTCTACGGTCACAGTACGCGTGCCGTTGGCCGGGATTGAGCCGCCAGACACGGTGAGCATGGTTGCGCCCGAGTCGCCCGAGTATTTCCCGCCGCAGTTGGTGCTGCCTTTGCCGGCGATCACCATGCCGTTTGGCAGATAGTCGATCAGTGGAGCAGTGAGGTAGGCGACCGTGTTGTTCGGATTGGTCAATGTAACGGTAAGAGTCGAGACGCCGCCCGGCTTGATCGTGCTTGGGCTGAAAGACTTGCTTAGGGTGGGCGCGATCGTTACCTGAGCACTGACGATTAAGGTCGCAACCGCCGCCGTGGTGTTGCTCCCTAGATTGGTTTGCAACGCGCCTGCAGGCAGCGTGTTGATATAGCTGCCCGGGTATGGCGCGGTCACTTGTACGGTCACCGTACGCGTGCCGTTGGCCGGAATTGAGCCGCCAGAAACGGTGAACGTAGTTGCGCCCGAATTGCCCGAGTATTTCCCGCCGCAGTTGGTGCTGCCTTTGCCGGCGATCACCATGCCGTTTGGCAGATAGTCGATCAGTGGAGCAGCGAGGTAGGCGACGGTGTTGTTTGGGTTGGTCAATGTAACGGTAAGAGTCGAGACGCCGCCCGGTTTGATCGTGCTTGGGCTAAAGGACTTGCTCAACGTGACGGAAACGCTTGCGGAAGAGTTAACCGTCAACGTGGCGACGGCTGGACCAGCATTGTTGCCGTTGCTGGTCTGCAAGGCCCCGGCGGTGACTGTGTTGAAGTAGCTGCCCGGCACTACCGCAATCACCTTTACTGTTAGCGTGCAGGAGCCGTTTACCGGAATCGTGCCTCCCGTCAGGGTTACCGCCGAGGCGCTCGAAGAGGGCGTGCCCCCGCAGGTTGTGCTGGCGGCGCCGGAAACAACCAAGCCGCTTGGCAATGTGTCCGTCAGCGGCGCCGTTATCGTGGCGGCGGTTCCGGCATTGCTCAACGTAATCGTCAAGGTTGAAGTTCCACCGGCAGTGATTGTGGACGGGCTGAAGGCTTTGCCAAGCGTGACACCGGAAGGAGATGAAACAGACAAGGTCGCGATGGCTGGACCAGCATTGTTGCCATTGTTGGTCTGCAAAGCGCCGGCAGCCAGCGAGTTGATGTAGTTGCCTCCCGCGACCGCAGTCACGGCTGCTGTCACCTTGCAGGAACCGTTAGCTGGAATCGTGCCGCCGGTCAAAGTGATCGTCGAAGAGGTTTGGGTAACGGCTCCGCCGACGCAGGTGGTGGAAGGCGCAGGCGCCGCCGAAATCACGACCCCGCTAGGCATTGTGTCAACGAGGGGCGCGGAAAGACCGGCAGCGGTGGCGCTGGCATTGGACAAGGTAATAACGAGGGTTGACGTACCACCCGCGTTGATCGTGGCCGGAATGAAGGCTTTGCCGGCCGTTGGCAACACCGTCCCGGGTACGTTGACCGTTAACGTTGCGATCGCTGGAGCGGCGCTGTTTCCATTTGAGGTCTGCAAAGCGCCGGCAGCCAGCGAGTTGATGTAGTTGCCTCCCACTGCCGCAGTCACGGCTGCCGTCACCTTGCAGGACCCATTGGCTGGAATCGTGCCGCCGGTCAAGGTGATCGTCGAAGAGGTTTGGGTAACGGCTCCGCCGACGCAGGTGGTGGAAGGCGCAGGCGCCGCCGAAATCACGACTCCGCTAGGCATTGTGTCAACGAGGGGCGCGGAAAGACCGACAGCGGTGGCGCTCGTATTTGACAAGGTAATAATGAGGCTCGATGTACCGCCCGCGTTGATCGTGGCCGGGACGAAGGCCTTGCCTACCGTGGGCTGAATTATCGCCGGAGAGCTGACAGTCAAGGTCGCGACGGCCGGACCGGCATTGTTGCCGTTGCTGGTCTGCAAAGCGCCGGCGGCCAGCGAGTTGATGTAGCTGCCTCCCGCGGCCGCAGTCACGTCCACCACTAAATCACATGAGCCGTTGGCTGGGATCGAACCTCCAGTCAGAGTCACCGTCGTGGCGTTAACGCTAGCTGTACCGCCGCTGCAAGTTGTGCTGGCAGCGCCAGAGGTCGCTACGCCAGCGGGCAATGTGTCTGTGAGTGGAGCGGTGAGGCTGGCGGCTGTCGCGTTTGAGTTGCTCAAGGTAATCGTCAGCGTCGAGCCGCTGCCGGCAATGATTGTAGACGGGCTGAAGGCCTTGCCAACCACGGGTGGGATCGGCGGGACAGAGCAGACGGAGATGGAGACTACGTTCGAATCCATCGTCACGGCGCCAGTTTGAGCCAGGGCTCTACCGGAGAGTGTCGCGCTGGTCGTGAGGGTAACGCTCGCAAGCGCAAAGATGTTTCCTACAAAGGTCGATCCTGTACCGATCGTGGCCGAACTGCCAACTTGCCAAAACACGTTGCATAGCTGGGCGCCATTAATTAGGACCACCGACGAATTGCTCGCCGTAGTGAGGGTGCTGCCTATTTTAAAGATCCAGACAGCGCTCGCGTCGCCACCGGCGTCAAGGGTTAGCACACCCGTTAGCTGAGCTGAGGACGAAAAGCAATAGACGCCCGGCACGAGCGTAAGCCCACCGAGGTTCGTTGAAACAGTGGAGCTGCACGCCTGGCCTGCCAGGTTGTTATACGCGGTGGTGTTGTCGGTCTGAGCTTGCAGCGCTACCGCATCGGCTGCATGTATCGTTCCCCCGACCACGGTCCCCGGAGGGAAGCCGATGACTGCTGTGCCAGGGTCGACTCCCAAATCCCCGGTTACGACGGTTGGCCCTGTATTCGTGACCGTCGAGCTGCCCAATACCGCGAAGTTCTGCGTCGTGCCCAGTGGTGGCGCGACTTGTGCCCGTGCGACCTGGGAAAGAGGGGCGATAAAAAATGCGGAGAGCAAAATGGTGCCGGCAAACCGTGCCAACAAATCTCTAGCTGGGAGCATCCGACGCGCTGGACATTTCATCTTATCCCACTTTCTTCCAACATTGGATAAATCTCATAAATCAGAAATCCCTTATTTGATTCGCTGGAGACGCGCACTTTGCGCAGGTGCAATCCGCGCGCTGAATGAGGCATTTCTCCTTCCAATTGGAGATGGGAAATCCGTGATGAAAGGAAACTGGATATCAGAACTGATAAATATGGGATTAACTAAATTGGGAATATGGCTCCCAAATTGAATTTGCAAGGATTCGCATCGCCACGAAACCGCATCGGTGATTTTGTTGAGGGGGACAATTGCAGAACCGTCCGCGGCGTTGGTGACCGCAACGGGAATCGAATCACCATGCCCACGAAGGGCATGTGACTTTAAGTGCGCAGTCCCCTCGTCGCAGGTGGCGCAAGAAGTTTTTGCACGCTTCGAAGCGCACGGCGATCTTCCGATCGTGCTCCTGGACTTTGCGGGCGATCTCCGGATTAGTGGCGAGTAGCTCCCGCAGCCTTGCAAAGGTGCGCATGATGGCGACGTTAACCTGGACAGCGCGTTTGCTGCGCAGCACGCTGGAAAGCATGGCGACGCTTTGTTCCGTGAAAACCAAGGGTAGCTTGCGCCGTCCTCCGCGGCCGCTGTTTGATGTCACAGTTTGTGAGATCAAAGCCTCGAATTCCTGGCGAGTGAGGTGAAATGCAAAGTCGTCCGGAAAGCGGTCGGCGTTGCGCTTGACCTGCTGATTGAGAGCGGATGTTGGCACGCCATACTATTCGGCTAGATCACTGTCGAGCATGACCTTTTCACCACGGATCAGGTAAATCCGACTGGCGGTGCGCTCGACAGGGATTATCCGTGACTTTGCCATGGGCTGGATTCTCCATCATGGCCGCGAGCTGTCAAGCGACCTTGCAAATCATGCGATAGACGAGACGGAGGTTGGATTGGCCCCTCTTTTTGCGAACGGAAGACGAGTGGATGCTGGCCTCAACTGGCACCGGAAGTTTCATTCTTGACTATAATTCATTGCGGTTCGTCCAAAAGACGTGGGATTTGACTTTCCCGCCTTGGACAAACGTGTGCTTGTACTCGCAGAAAGCGGTTAGGCCGCCGCCTTTTTGTTTTCCGGCCGGGAAAGATTCCTCACCGTCGTAAGGGCAGCGTGCATTCCGAGTAGCGAAAGTCGTAATTGCCATAAGCACGACGGCGAGGGTGATCGCCTTCAAAAAAGTTCTCCTTTCTATTTTTCATTCTTCCTGACCGTGTTCGTGCTGATGTTCAAAGATGGGCAAACCTTCCATTGGCCGTGACACAAAAAGCTCCATTGGCCTCATATTAAAATTCCAACCTTCCTATTCCCCTATGGGACGATCGAGGTCTTCGCGCGCGACGGCGTAGAGCGCCAGTTCGACGCGGCTGGAGACGCCGAGCTTTTCATACACTGCGCACAAGTAGTTTCGAATGGTGTGCTCGGTGAGAACCATCTTTTGGCTGATTTCCCGGGTGCTGAATCCCTCCGCCAGCAGATGGACTACTTCGGCTTCCCGCGGCGTCAGACGGGTCATCCCGCCGCCTGGCTTAATCAGGCGGAGGGGCTTGAGCTGGGTTAGGAACTCCAGGATGAAAGCCAGATTCCGGTTATCGGCCCAGATCTGGCCTTCGTGCACGGCGCGAATGCATTTCGACAATAATTTGAGGGGTTGCAGCCTGCAAAAAACGCCCTTGGCGCCGCCGCGAAAGGCGTCCACGACCAGGTCCCGGTCGGAATTGGGAATTAACATTATCGCTACTGTTTTTGGAGATAGCATGTGCAGGTATCGCAGGACGTGGTAACCCCGCAAACGGCCGTCCTCGAGGTGTGCGTTGATCAGGGCGATGTCGGGCTGGCTTTTTTGCAGCTCGCGGATGGTCTCGTTGTAACTGTTGGAGACGGCGACCACCGCGATGTCCGTGCGGCCGCGCGTGAGCCCCTCGGCGATGAGGTGCGCGCTCATGCGGTCCGCATCCGCGATGAGGACACTGATGCTTGCGCCAAGTGGCTGTGACAGCTGACTCATTTTCCGCCTCGCTGGGAGAGGTCTCTGAGGGGCGCAGGCTATACGAAATCACCCGGCGGCGCAAGCTATATTTATGAATGCGTGTCATTATCGGTGACAAACGTCCTCGTTCTATCGTTCGTGTTCCATGTCCCGCAGGCAGTGCGGTGTCTCCGGGGAGGAAAAGGTGCAAATGTCACGTATGATGACAGGCAAGCTGTCACTCAGGGATTTCAGGGACGAGTTGCCTCTTGTCCGTTCTTCACGGAGCGTCTATCGTGCGCATCGCGTTGTAGAGAGACTTTCCGCGCGCTCCGGGAAGCGGTTTCCGGGCCCGCGATCTGAGAGAGCCGATGGAAATGAGAAAAGAGATTCGCTATCGACTGGATGCTCCGGCGGTTTTTTCCTGGCAAGGCGCGCATCAGCGCCGCTTTCAAGGAGAAGGGATCACACGCGACATCAGCGTGCAGGGCGCGTTCATCCTGACGGCGACCTTGCCCCCGCCCGAGTGCCAGATCCAAATGGACCTGCTCCTTCCGGCCCTTGCCGGAATGAAAACCATGATGCGCATCTCGGGAAAAGCGCGAGTCATTCGCCTGGAGCGCCCGTCATCGGACACCTGGATCCACGGCTTTGCCGTCGTGACCGACGATCTCAATCAATGGGATTTGATGAATATCCAGGGAGAAGCGGAAGTTCCCGTCATGGCCTCTGCAAGGGCCCACTGAATCCCAGCACGCATCAGGGCTATGCGGACAAGCAGAAGTCTGCGCGAGTTTCGATTTGCGATTTGGGGTCGAACCAACCTGTAAGTCAGAGGGCAGAGCTATATGCATTTGGCGGAAGTGGGTATGGAAATTTGGAACGCGGCCGGCGCGCCCAATTGGTACGCCCTCTTTACGCGACATCAGCACGAAAAGTCCGTCGCCTTCGCGCTTTCCAACAAAAATCACCAGGTTTATCTCCCGCTGTATCGTTCCGTCCGCCGCTGGCGGGACCGCGCCAAGCAACTCCTGTTCCCGCTGTTCCCGTGCTACGTGTTCATACGCGAGGGCATGGACCGGCAACTCCAGATCCTCACCACGCCCGGGGTTCTGCACATCGTGGCGAGTGGCGGGCGCCCGGCCATCGTTCCGCAGAGCCAACTGGAGGCGGTCCGGCGGATTGTCGAAAGCAGCCTTCCGGTGGAAACCCATCCCTATCTGCAATCTGGAGATCGCGTCAGGATCAAAGCCGGGCCTTTGACGGGTCTGGAAGGGATTTTGACGCGCAGAAAGGGACTGGCCCGGCTGGTGGTCTCCATGGACATGCTGGGCCGATCCGCCGCAGTGGAGATCGATGATTCGAATGTGGAGAGAATTGGGACCTTGCCGGCGACAAAGGGATTGGATCGGATTTCCGTCTCCGCCTGAGCGGGGTTTACGTCGAAGGCAGAAATTTCTGGAGTCTTTTTGGGAACCCTATGGATCCTTCGTTATTTCAATTCGGCCTCAGCGAGGTGTGGAATGCACCGAAGCCCTTCGGGATATGCGATGAGGGCGCCATCCAGGGTTCCATTCGGCGTGGCAGACGACCGACCGCCACAGACAGAGCGCCGGCCGGCCGGAGCAACATTAATGTCCTTGCTTCCTTCGCAGCGGCACTCACATCTCTCTTTGCGCTCCTGTATCGCGTGGTGGAGGCGCCATTGCTCGCGGCCCGCAGAAAAGTATCGAAGAATTTAGCGCGCCGTTCCCGAGCCTGGGAAGTCAAACGTCATTTCGCCGAACGGGCGAGGGAATTCCGTTCGGAATAGGTTGTGCCACCGTGAGAAGAAATCGTATTCGCGGACTGTTTTTTAGAGCGTGGGCCATTCCGGGGTTAACGTTTCTCCTGATTGGATCCCCGGCGCTTGCCCAAAGTTCTGCAGTCGGGAGCCGCCAACCGTTGCCTCCATTGCCAAGCGCGTCGGATCTCAACCAGCGTCTGGAGGAGCAGCGCAAATCACTCGCCGCGGTGGTATCTGAATCTCAGAGCCGCGAATCTCGAATCGGCCCGGACGATTTGTTGGACATCGCCGTTTTCGAAGCCCCGGAAATGAACTGCACCGTGCGAGTTTCCGCCGGTGGCGATATTTCGTTCCCCTTGCTGGGCTCGGTGCATGCCGCCGGACGCACACCCAGAGAGCTCGAATCTACTCTACAAGGGCTGCTCCACAAGGCCTACATGAAGGATCCTCACGTCGGCGTCTTCGTGCATGAGCTGCAAAGCCACCCCGTCTCCGTCGTCGGCGCCGTGAGAATGCCTGGAGTATTTCAGATACGTGGAACCAAGACGGTGATCGAGGTTCTCTCCATGGCCCAAGGCTTGGCAGACGACGCGGGCGACACGGTTCTGATCATGCGGGGAGCAGGGTATGCCGAATCGCGGAGTTTCGACGGTCCCGATGTTACACATTCAGGAACAGCCCCGCCTCCGCCGCGCCCGGTGGTGTTTCCGTCAGCCAACGATTCACCCCCTAGGACAACGGAAAAGAAAAGCGAAATCGAGGAAATCGATCTCAAGAAATTGCTGGAGTCTGCCGATTCCGCCTTGAATGTGGCGGTCCGCCCGGGAGATATCGTCAAAGTGCCTCGCGCCGGGATCGTGTACGTAGTGGGAGAAGTGCAGAAGCCAGGCGGCTTTGTCTTGCAGAACAACGAAAGCATTTCCGTGCTGCAAGCGCTCGCGTTGGCCCAGGGCCCGACGCACACTTCGGCGCTAAACCGCGGTCGAATCATTCGCACCGACCCGGCCACGGGGATGCGAACTGAAATCCCCATGAACCTCGACAAGCTATTGTCCGGCAAAAAGCCCGACAGTTTACTGCAGGCAAAAGACATCGTATTTGTGCCGAACAGCGCGACGAAGACCGTGTTCTTCCGCGGCTCGGTAGCGGCCCTGCAGACTGCTACGGGCCTTGCGATTTACAGGTGGTGAACGAATGGCTTCCGACGGCAACGATCAGGACAAAATGGAAGTGTTCGCGCCGCGCGAAGTTCACGTGGAACGGGGCCGCACCCTGCCGGGAGGAATTCGCCCGGCAAGGATGGAAAAGCCCCCCGATCTATTGGCCTGGTGGAGGGTGATCCGGAAGCGCCGATGGACGGTTGTGACCGCTTTTTTCGTTTTATTTGTGACTGTCCTGGCCGGATCCATCTATGAGAAACCCGTGTATCGGGCCAAAGCCCTGATTGAGATTGACAAGGAAGATCCCAGCGTCGCCAATCCGCAAAAGCTATTTCAACTGGATGGGGTTACGGACGATTATCTGGAGACGCAGTATAAGGTCCTGGCCAGCGATGATTTGGCGGAACGCGTCATCCATCAGCTCGGCTTGGACCGCAAAGCCGAATTTCTTCCCACCACCATCGCCGGGCCATGGAACGCAAGCACGGCTGCGGCGCCTCAGACCCCCACCCCTACCCCGGCCGACAACGCGGCTGTGCCCGACCCGCTGGTCCAGGAAACCGTCCTCAAGCATTTCCAGGACCGCTTGGACATCCGTCCAGCCCGGCGCAGCCGCGCCGTCGAGCTACGCTTCGATTCGCAGGACCCGGTACTCGCGGCGCGAGCCGTGAACGCGGTCGTCGATAACTACATCCAGAAGAATTTTGAAGCGCACCTGACCGCGGCGCGCAAAGCTTCCGAATGGCTTTCCCAGCAATTGGAGGACCTGAAAGGGAAGGTCGAAAAATCGGAAGAAGAGATGCAGAAATACGCCGCGGGAAACGACCTGCTCTACCTCGTCAGGGACAAAGGGGACCAGGAGAGCATTGTCAACCAGAGCGTCCGCGAAATTCAGGAGGAGTTGACCAGGGCGGAGGCGGACCGATTCGAGAAAGAGTCCGTTTTCCGGCTCGTGGCGTCGGGCGATTACGGATCGCTCCCCGGAGTGTTTGACAGCAAATTGATGCAGGATCTGACCGTGCGGCTGGCCGAACTACAGCGGGATCACGCGCAACTCGCCGCCACATTTACGGAAGACTATCCGAAGGTCAAGGAAATCCAGAGCCAGATCGTGGAAATTCAAGGGTCCCTGGAGAGGGAGCGCGGGCGCGCGGCGGGGAAAATCAGAAATGATTACTTCGCCGCGCTCCGGCGCGAAAAATTAGCCAGGCAAGCGTTCGCGCAAAGGCAGGCGGAGGCCAACCAGGTAGCAGCAAAATCCGTGCAGTACGGAATCTTGAGCCGGGAAGTGGACACCAACAAAAGGCTGTACGAAGGATTGCTCGAACGGCGCAAGGAGGCGACCGTTTCGGCGGGCCTGAAATCCGGCAACATACGGATCGTCGATCCGGGGACGGTTCCTTATAAGCCGATCTCTCCAAATTATCCTCTCAATTTGGGGCTCGCGGCGTTCCTGGGCTTAGGGCTTGGGGTCGGCATGGCGTTCCTTAAAGAGCATCTGGACCAGACGATCCGGTATAGCGATGACGTATTTCAGTTTTTGGGCGTTCCAGTCCTGGGCGTTATCCCCCCATTCGGCGCGCGTAAAGGCGGGAAGCACAAAGGCATCGCTCGCACGGATCGCGAATCTATCCTCGGCCTGGCCGAATCCCGGAGCGCGGCGGCCGGCGCGCTGATCGAAGGACATCCTCGCAACGATCTCGGGAGTCACAAAGCTTCGGCTTTTTCGGAGGCGGTTTGCGACCTGCGAACTTCCGTGCTTCTCTCCGCTTCCGGACGATTCGCGAATTCCATTTTAGTGACCAGCGCGCAGCCCGGCGAGGGGAAAACCACCGTTGCCGCGAACCTGGCCATTTCCCTGGCACAGCTCGGGCATCCGGTTCTCCTGGTCGACGGGGATATGCGCCGTCCCAGCCTGCAGAAGTATTTTCCGCAAAGAAATTCACATCTGAGCAGCTATCTGGGGGGCGAGGGCGCGTGGCAACAAATGGTGTACCCCACCTCGTTCGATCGCCTGCACATTCTGCATTGTGGCCCGGTCCCGGAAAATCCGTCCGAACTTCTCTCCTCGGACCGTATGCGGGCCTTGCTGAAAGAGTCGACGGCGACGTATCGCTTCGTCATCCTGGATTCGCCGCCCCTGTTGAATCTCGCCGACAGCCGCATCGTGGGAAGCATGGTGGGCGCGACGATCCTTGTTGTGAAAGGGGGAGAGACGCCACGCCAGGTTGTTCAATACGCGGAATCGCAAGCGCGTTCCGTCGGGACCAATGTCATCGGCGTCGTCTTGAACAATCTCGACACTTTCTCGAACGATTACTCGTATTATTCCTACCCTCGTGCGAATGACCGGAAGGGTGCGGCATAGTTCACGCCGGCGCGCATGCTATTTTCCAAGGCCAATTTCGGGACGCTTTCCACGAGCTTGGGCATCCAGGCTTGCGGCGCCGTTACCGGCATTCTGACGGCTCGCCTGCTTGGTCCGGTGGCCAGAGGCGAACTCGCCACGGTCATTTTGTGGCCCACGATTCTGAGCAATCTGGGATTGATGGGCTGCAACTGGGTTCTGGCGCGGGAAGTCGCGGCGCATCCCGAACGCGAATGCGATTGGGCTGCCGTCGGAGTCGCGGTGGGGCTGGCTACCGCTCTGCTGTTTCTTGTGGCCGGGTATTTCTTGATTCCGTTGCTGCTGCCTTCGGATAAAGCCTACCTGCTTCCGGTTGCGCGGCTTTGCCTGCTGCTCATTCCGCTGGACACGTTCAATCAAGTCCTGTTGGCCGTCGAGCACGGCCGGATGCGCTGGCGCCGCTACAATCTCCTGCGACTGTCCTTCTTTCTTTTTTATCTCCTGCTGATCGGTTTTCTCGGCGTGGCGCGAAGGGCCCAGGTGCTGTGGTTCGTGTGTGCATTTCTCGCCAGCCATTTGCTGGCCGTCCTCGTGCGCCTTTGGATTCAGGGGAGATCGCTCGCCGCCGGCGAATTGCGATGGGAGGGCTGCCGCCATTTGTTGCGCGCGGGCTTGCCTTATTTTGGGGCCACTATCAGCAATCTGGTTTCCCTGCAGATCGACACCGTTCTCGTCGTCGCCCTCTTCGACACGGAAGCCGCGGGAATTTACGCCGTCGCCGCGGCTTTTGCCGGGGGGCAGTCTTCCCTCGGCGACGCTTTGGGGATCACTTCTTTCGGCCTTCTCTCCAATGAAAAAAATCAGGAGAGCCGGGAAAAAATAATCACCGAAACGTTTCGGCAATCCGCGCTGGTCTCGTGCGGAGCTGGGCTGGCGCTGGCCGGGCTGATCCCGTTCCTGGTTGTGCCGCTGTTTGGATTCGGATTCTCGCGCGCCATTGGGCCGGCGGTGGTTTTGGCCCTGGCGGCTTCGCTAACGGCTTCGGCCAACATCCTGAATCAAGGATTGCGCGGCGCGGGGCGTCCGCACGCGGGGCTGAAGAGCCAGTTATTCGGCACCGGCGTCCTGGCGCTGGCGGCGCTGTTCTTTTTGCGCCAATTCGGGCTTGTGGGAATTGCCTTCGCCGTTCTGCTGAGCGCCGGCTCGCAATTGCTCGCGCTGGTGGCCGCTGCGGCGAATTGGTTGAAGATTTCGCCGCTCCAATTTTGGCCGTTTGGAGCGGGAAATGTCAGATTGTTTTTCCAGCAGCTGGCGGGATTGCGGTTGCGCTACTCGCGGTCTGCCGTCTGAACTTTCTTTGGAAACCACAATGAGTGGAACCCTCGGCTACTTCACTCCCGTGCGCGCATTTTCCAGCGGGAGGGACATTTATATGCAGGCGGCTTCCGGGCGCGTCGCCGAGGCGCTCGCCCAGCATTACGAAAAAGTCTGCGTTTGCGCCAGGGTGGTGCGCGGCGCTCCTCCCGCACCGTTCGATTCTCCGCTCCATTCGCCGAATCTCGAGCTCATCGCACAACCGTTCTGGCGCACCACCGCTGGATCTCTGCTCCATTTTTTCGGGATCGCCCTCGCCTACATCCGCACCTGCAGAAAGTCGGATGCTCTGTTCGTCCGTGGGATGTGCCCATACATCTCGGTGCTGTATCTGTGCGCTCTGGCCTTTCGCAAGCCGATTTGCCATTGGATCGTGGGCGATCCTGTTGCGCTCCTGAAGACCGGACCTCGGAGAGGCCCTGCCGCGGACTTTTTCGCTCTGCTCTATGCCCTGCAAGACCGGCTCTTCACGAGGTTTGGGCGGTGGCTCACCGATGGAGCGTTGCTTTGCAACGGCCGCGAACTGGCCCGCGCTTACGCGTCTCCCCGAACGATCGAGGTCGTTTCGAGCACGGTGCGGGAGGACGAATTTTCCCCCCGCCACGACACGTGCCAAGGCCCGGTCGTGCGCATCCTTTTCGCCGGATTCATCCGCCCGGAGAAGGGAATCGAGTACCTCCTGGGGGCGGTCTCTCAACTCCGCGCAGAGATGCGGTGGGTGCTGGAAATTGTGGGGCCGCGCGATTTTCCGGCCTACAGAGAGAAGCTGGATGCCCTCGCGGCCTCTCTAGGCATCCGCGAGCGCATCTGGTGGAGCGGCTACGTGCCGAACGGCGAGCGGCTACTCGAACGCATGCGCGCCGCGGATCTGCTCGTGCTGCCCTCGCTTTCCGAGGGAACGCCGCACGTCCTGGTGGAGGCTCGGGCCAACGGCTTGCCGTGCATTTCCACCGCGGTCGGAGGCGTGCCGGCAGCTGTCACGCACGGATACGACGCCTTGCTTGTGCCCCCCAAGGACGCTCGGGCGCTGGCGCGGGCCATCGAACGCGTGATTGGCGACGGCGAATTGCGGCGCGCCATGATTCGCAATGGTTTGCTCGCGGCTCGCCAGCAAACGCTGAATCGTTTTATTGCCGCCGTGCTTTGGGAACTAAATGCCCATGCGCCCGCGGAAAGAGCCGCGATGGCGCAAGATTAGGAGCCGAAAAATGAGACTGTTCCAATATCTCTGGTTCCATCTGATCACGGTGGCCACCGGCTGGCTGCCCGATCTGCGGCCTTTTCCATGGTTGCGCGGATTTTTGATGCGTCCTTGTTTTAAAAGGTGTGGCGGAAATTTGCAGGTGGCGCGGAACGTGACCATCAATTTTTCAAATCGCTTGGAAATCGGCAGCGATGTCTTCCTCGCGACGGGCTGCTGGCTGCACGCCCGCGGAGGGATCCTCCTGGAGGATGAGGTGCAGCTCGGACCGTACGCCGCGCTAGTCTCCGGAGACCACACGGAAATCGTCGGGAGCTACCGGTTTGGGCCGAGCCGGCTCGCGCCGATTCGCATTTGCCGCGGCTCGTGGATCGCGGCGCATGCCACGGTCACGAAGGGCGTGGTCGTCGGGAGCGGCGCCGTGCTCGCGGCCAATTCCGTGGCCACGCGCGATATTCCGCCGTTTACGATGGCGGCCGGCGTCCCCGCGCGTATCGTTCAGAAAAGATCGCGGATGGAAGTCGTCCGCTAAACGCACGTGCCGCAAGCAGCGGCGTGAAAAATAATCCTCATGTATCCCACGCCCACCCTTTGGTTCGAAATTGGCGCTACCGCCCTGATGGGAGTCGTGCTTCTTTGGGCCAAGACCGAGTATGCCCTGTTCCTGTACGCATTCGCGCTCGGATTTCCCGAATTCGCCTATGCTGCTGGCGCCACGATCAATATTCGCGTGGATGACGTTCTCCTCGTGCTCTTCCTCGGACGCACCATTCTGTGGACGCCGGCGCCGCCTTCCCGAGGGCAGAGAAACATTTTCATTTGGCAAGGATTTTTCCTGGCGGCCTGCATCGTGTCCATCGTCGTGGAGTTAGCCCAGGGAACGCCGCCCGCGGCCTATGAGACGGCAAAGATGGCCGGATGCGCCGCCATTTTTCTAGTTCTCCCCCGCCTCATGCAATCGCAACGAAGGCTTCGATTTTTCCTGGCCGGCCTGATGTGCGGGGGGATCGCCCTGGCGATCCAAGTTCGGTTGCACCTGAGCGATCCTTCGTCGAATCATGTCGAGAATTTTCAGGAGTTGAAAAGCGCCGCCACGTTCAGCACCTGGAACCCGAATACGATCGGCCAGGCCGCGGTGTTGCTCGTTTTCGCCGCCGGTCTGGGCGGGATTATTTTTTCAAAATCGCTGGTGAATAGAATTCTCTGGCCCTGCCTCACCCTGGGATTCGCGCTCATGCCCGTGATGCTGTTTGTGCGTGGGACTAGCATCAGCATCGCAGCGGGGTTCACTCTCTTTCTTTGCCTGGGGCGCCGGTGGAAATGGCTCCTGCTCTTCGTCGTGGCGTGTCTCGCGGCCATACTCTATGTCCATTCGCTGGATCACCCCTTAGTGACAGATGCCACGAGCGTGGATCTGACCACCGGAGAAGGGTTGAGCCACCGGTTCGATCGGTGGGACATGGCGTTTCGAGCCATTCGAAAGGATCCTTTCACCGGCCAGGGATTTGGGCAGGAACTGGCCTATCTGACTCTGATCGGGAGCGAAGGCCGCGCGCATGACGCCTACCTGACCGTCTGGGTGGAATTGGGCTTGGGCGGGGTGCTGCTGTTCCTGACCGCGATTTTTCAATTTTTCCACGCCGGATCTTCTCTTTATCGAGATCCACGTTTTCCGTTGCAGGGAGCTTTGATCTTGGCGCTGATCTTTACTCTCAGCCTCGACAGTTTCGGGTTGCCCACTCTGTACTGGGAGAAGCTGCCAACGATCGCGCTGTCCCTCGCCGTGGCGGTGGTCGGCATCTGCGAGAGAAATGCTTCAGAAAATTCCGTAAAGGAAGTACGCACTCTGGCCTACGAACCCTTCGCGCAACATTCGTAATCCCCCTTTTTTCACGAAAAAATTGCAATTTGTGATGGCCGGCGTGAGGGACGGAAAGGAACGGTCCATGCCGCAAAGCGAGGCAGTCCGTGTTTCAGTGGTGGTCCCGTGCCGCAATGAAATCCGGCACATCCGCGCGTTTCTCGATTCCTTGTTTCGCCAGGAACTTGGCGAGATCGATATGGAAATCCTGATCGCCGATGGCATGAGCGACGACGGAACCAGGCTGGTCCTCGCCGAAATGGAAACGAAAGTCGCAGGCCTGCGCGTGATCGACAATCCCGAAGAAATCGTTTCCACTGGCCTGAATCGCGCGATCCGCGAGGCGCGCGGAGAAATCATCCTCCGAATGGACGCGCATACGCTATACGCGCCGGATTACGTTCGCGCTTGCGTCGAAGTGCTCCAGGAAACCCAAGCGGACAACGTAGGCGGCCCGGCCTTGACGCGTGCCGAGGGCCATATTCCGCGGGCCATCGCGCACGCCTTTCAAACGCCCTTCGCCAGAGGCGGCGCCAAGTTCCGCGACGCGCGTTACGAAGGGCCGGCGGACACCGTGGTGTACGGATGCTGGCGCAAGTCCACCCTGGAGCGCGTTGGCATGTTCGATGAAAAGCAGGTCCGCAGCCAGGACTACGAACTGAACACACGGATCATTTCCCGTGGAGGAACCGTGTGGCAGTCGCCCAGGATTACATCCTGGTACCGGCCCAGAGCCAGCCTGTCGAGCTTGTTTTGGCAATACTTTCAGTACGGCTTCTGGAAAGTGGCCGTGATTCGCAAGCATCGCGGCCTGGCGTCGCCGCGAAATTTCGCGCCGGGTTCGTGCTTACTAGCCGGAGCCGGTTTGCTGCTCGGGGCCTGCGGAGCTCGCCTGGGCGGATCGCCTGCTTGGGAAAACGCGTTCTTGGGTGTGCTGCTTGCTTTGGCGGGCCTGTATTTCCTGGCCTCTTTCGCGTCCGCTTTTTCCGTTGCGAAAAGGGAAGGATGGAGTTTTCTCCCTTGCTTGCCCGTTGTCTTTGCGATCTACCATTTGTATT
>Ga0302324_100002831_pt1 | contig 39519 bp, 32 predicted proteins | sample Palsa_T0_1_FD_201949 | JGI IMG/M metagenome (GOLD analysis project Ga0302324, IMG submission 201949) | Peat permafrost microbial communities from Stordalen Mire near Abisko, Sweden - Palsa_T0_1 | ecosystem: Environmental > Terrestrial > Soil > Palsa > Peat permafrost | place: Sweden: Abisko...
CGGAATACGGTCAGTACGGGGCATATGGCGTGCGGATCAAATTTGACGAATCTACTCCGGTACGCCAACGCTGGACGGAATCGACCGATAGCGTGGCCTTGTTCTCACCAGCACCGGTGAAGCTGATCAAACAGATGACCACTACAGAGATTTTTCTCTTTGAATTCACCCCATTTCAGGAAACCGCTACAACTGTAAGGTTCCGCGTTTCCGGGCTTACTGCTAAACTGCAGCCTGTCGCCGAGGTTTGTGGCCTAAAACTCTAATGCCTGGTGTGGCGGCAGTCTGTGCGAACGAGACAAACGGTTTCCGCATGGCCCAATTCCAAGGGCATGCCCTAGGGGGATTCTTCAGCGTTTGGGAATCCCTCTTGCTGGAGGAAGCGCCGCACGAAGTGATATTGGCTTTTGATAGCGCGCTGCGTGTCGTCAAACGGATACCGGCAGGGCACAAGTGGTACGCTAATGGGGTTCAAGAGCAAACCTATGTTTTGCAAGGCCTGCGGCGAGCCCGTGCCGGCGGATTCGGCGTTCTGCAATCGGTGTGGGGCGCGGATTTCAACGCCAGGCGTCGGGTTGCCGCGCAAACCGACACCACCCAGAACAGGTGCCGGTTATGTCGGCTGGAGCGTGGGCAGGATGCTTCGGGCAGCTGTTCGCTCAGGCCCCAAAGCTTGGCTGGGAATACTGGCCCTTGTCGCGGTGCTCATTTGGTTGATCCATCTCAACGGCGGCCGTCAGGAACAGCCGGCGGCGCAAGACCTGACGAAAGCGACGACCGATAATAGCCCGAAGGATCTCCCCGGTTGGGAGAACACCAGATGGAGTATGACGGAGAAGCAGGTACGGGCCGCCGTGACTTCTCCCCTGGACGTGCCCCGCTCGAAAGCAGAGCAACCAAGCGGAAACAAATGGTATATGCCATTCCTGATCCGCAATGCCGAAGTTGAGGGATTTCATTGCGAGGCCAGGTTCTTCTTCGATAAGCGGTCGAAGGCGCTCGATACCGTATATCTTCAACTTCGCGAAAATAGCGATACGTCATCTACAGAGGCTGCACAACAGAAGGCCATTTTCGAACGAATGGTAGCCACGGTCACGAAGCGATATGGAAAGTATACGGCGAAGAAAGATCGATCCAGCAGTGGCGTCCACAATGAAGAGACGATCTGGACGTTCCCAAGCTCCGTTCTAGCGGTGCAGTACTTCGGTGTCGAAGGCTCCCCGGCGGTGTTCTCTTTCCAGTATCAATCACCTGACGCTCCCCGGTACTCTGAGCGGTCTATGGAACCAGCAGCGACGGAAGCCACGGCCTCATTGGGAAAGCCGAGCGCGCCACCTCCGAGTTTCCGTGTTTTTCGCTCGAAGCTCGATGAAGGCACGTCCGTTATTGTGCCCTCCAACACCACAGATGACCAGCTTAGAAGTTTGCTCTGGTTCTTTCGTGAGAGGGTCCGATCCCACCACTTCAAGGACATTGGAATAACGCACCCGACATCAAAGCAATGGGGGAAGGAAGGATATCTTTCGGGCACTATCTCCGTGTACTGCGGGGAAAAGTGCGCCGGCGAGGATTTCACCGACTACAACGGGCCGTGCGTCGGCTTTGGAATCGATAGTCACGAGGCTGCTGTATACCAATGGGGGCTGCTGGTTGACGGTGCGTTCAATACGGACGCGGACTCGGGCGCGATTTACCTGGTGAACGAGTTCAAAGACAGGAAGCTAACGGAGATATTCAGCTACAAGGACCACTGGCAGTTGCCGGCACCACTCCAAGCTGAAGTTGATACCGAAAAGAAGGCGGCAGAGGAAAAAAGCAAACTTGGGCAGATGTCTCGAAAAATGTTGTTTGCAGAGGAATTGCAGGGCAGGCTGAAGGCGAGCGGTTTCGACATCACGGTCTGGGCTCGTGATGAACAATCGGAGGAGTTGGCGCTGGATTCCGATATGTTTAAGGACACTGCCACTCGTGTAGGGTTTCTCCGCGATGCCCTACCGAAATGGCGACGCGATCTTTGCGCCGCCGGGTTCCGTCAGGTTCGATTGATCCGTGGGGGGTTGTTTTCAACGGGCGATGCTTATTCTATCGGTTGCAAATGAGGACTTGTTGAGAGGCCGAGCGCCTTGCTGTGCCGGGGGTAAACCGGGGAGATCTAGTAAGGTCATCTTATGCCGCTACCTCGCCTCGAAGTGACACTTATTCCCGCCTCAGATGATCCGCCTCTCCGGAGCCAAGAGTATCAGCGGGAGCTGCGCGAATTCGTAGACTCTTTGCAAGCGGGAGGCTTCAAGGTCTCTGTCACGATCGAACTGATAGAGGCTGCCGCTGGTGGAGCACCGCCCACGTACCTGGGTGACTTCGCGGTCATGATCAAGACCGGCGCCGGTGCTCTGGTGGCAGTGATCCTAGCTTGGCTACATGCAAGACGTGGACGGAAGGTACGCCTGAAAACAAAAGAGTTCGACGCGTCAGCGCAGACGGTTAAGGAAGTCAAAGAGCCTGTGAAACTGGCGACCGATAAATCCCGCAAAAAGCCGACGGCCCAAAAGAAATCAAGAGCGAAACCACAAAAGAAACCAACGCGGAATCCCCCTACGAGAACAAAATGAACCGAATCGCCCTCGAACGGAAAGCACTGGACACTGTTATCCGCGCCGACGAAGCTCTCTTAGAACTTCGGGAACATGAACGATTTACCCGACACTGGACACTGCCAGGCTTCCTCGATTTTGGGATACGCCTCACCCATAGAAACCTGTTCCAGTGCCGTGATTTCCAGGAGCGGCTTCTTGTGAACGCGGCAAGTCTTCACACCATTCTTGTCAACCCCAACCGAGCATTCGACGTTTTCAGCCATGTGCCAATACCCCAGTTGCCAGAATATCAGTGAACCAGACATAAGCTCGTTCGCCCTGCAGGGCCGTCTCGATGCGATGTACGAGGACAAACTGGACGGTCGGATCACCCCCGAGCAACACGACCGCAAAGCGAAGGATATTCGGTCACGGCAAGACGCCCTGCGAAGTAAGATCAAGGAACATCAATCCACCACCGCCGATCTGCGCGCCGGCTTCAACATGATGCGGCTTACAAGTGTCGCGTGCAAAGAGTTCCAACGCCAAAGTCCCAGCGAACAACGCAAACTGTTAGCACTGGTTGTTGATACGGCAACCTGGAAGGATGGACGCCTCGACGTGGGCCTTCATGAACCGTTCCGAACTTTGCTACTTTCGAACTCGCCAAGTGCAAAGAAACATGGAACGAAAGGGCGCTCAGAACCTCAAATTTGAAGAATGGCTCCCCGGCATGGATTCGAACCACGATTCACGGCTCCAAAGGCCGCTGTCCTACCATTAGACGACCGGGGACCTTCCGAAGGGATGGAACAGCATCAGTGTACCATTCGCGCCCGGCCGCAAGAATCGAACCGCTACAATAGTTACAGTGTTACTAAGGCTGCACTTCTTCCCGGGGTTTTGTTTACTGCTCCTCGGCCTCGGCCTTCAATTCCATATTCTCAAGTGGCTGTTACCTGGCAACCGCCGCGGCTGGATTATGTCGGGCGCGTGGGCGTCCACCATTCTGCTCGCGCTGGGCTACTTGCTCGAATTCCAGTGGGCGCAGCGGATCGTAGCGGTGAAGTTGTGGGCCTGGATCGAATGCGCCGCCCTGTTCGAAACCGTTTCTCTGATCGGATGGTCCTTGGCGTTGCTGATCTGGCGCCGGACGCCACAATTCGATCCCGCGCGCCGGAGAATGTTGCAAGCAGCGGCCGTGGCTGTTTGCGCGGCGCCCGCGGTTGGCACGGCCTTCGGATTTGTACGGCGCAACCGTTTCCGCGTCTCGGAAGTTTCGATCCCGATTCCGCACTTGCCCAAGGATCTCGACGGCCTGCGCATCGTGCAGATCACCGATATCCATCTCAGCGAATTCTTGAGCGAGCGCGAATTGGCCGCGGCGATCGACATGGCCAATGAAACCCGCGCCAACCTGGCGTTGATGACCGGCGATCTCATCACCCGCCGCGGCGATCCGCTGGATGCTTGCCTGCGGCAACTGGCGCGTTTGCGAGCCGATGCGGGCGTGCTCGGGTGCCTCGGTAATCACGAGGTCTACGCGGGCATCGAGAACTACGTCACCACCGAGGGGCGCCGCGTTGGCATCGAGTTTCTGCGCCATCAGTCCAAGCTGCTTCGATTCGGTAGCGCCGCTATCAATTTCGCTGGCGTCGATTATCAGAAGATGTACTCGCGCTACTTGCCAGGCGCCGAGCAGCTGATCGTCCCAGGCGCCGTGAACGTCATGCTTTCGCACAATCCCGATGTCTTTCCTGTAGCCGCCGCGCAAGGCTACCAACTCACCATCGCTGGCCACACGCATGGCGGCCAAGTGGATTTTGAAATCTTGCACCAGCACCTCAACGTCGCCCGCTGCTTCACGCCGTATGTGCGCGGCCTCTATCGCCACGAGAAGTCGTCTGTATATGTGTCCACCGGCCTAGGTACCATCGGCGTACCGGTTCGCATCGGCGCGCCACCGGAGATTTCGGTTCTTCGCCTGTGCGCTACCTGATTCTGAGCGACATCCACGCGAATTGGGAAGCGCTGCGCGCCGTGCTTTCGAACGCCGGATCTCTGTATGATCGCGTGGTCTGCTGCGGCGACCTGGTTGGCTACGGCGCTGATCCGGACGCCGTGGTGCAATGGGTTCGCACCAACGTCAGCGGCGTGGTCCGCGGAAATCACGACAAAGCGTGCGCCGGCCTGGAAGATTTGGATTGGTTCAACCCGGTGGCGCGCCAGTCGGCTTTGTGGACCCAAGCGGCCACGCAACCCGAAAACATCGAGTACTTACGAGGTCTCGCACAGGGGCCGGAGCGCATCAACGGTTTTCAAATTCTTCACGGCTCCCCGCTCGACGAGGATGAATACGTGGTTTCCGAGCAAGATGTGGCCCAAGTGGCGCCGTATTTGGATTGCGATGTTTCCTTCTTCGGCCACACTCATTTGCAGGGGGCGTTCCTGTGCCATCGCAACGGAGTGAAACGCTTGATCGCCGCCGATACGGCTTCCAGGCGGGAAGTGCTCGAGCTGGAAAACGACGTGAATTACTTGATCAACCCCGGCTCGGTGGGACAGCCCCGTGACGGTGACCGGCGCGCCGCCTACGCCATCTACGACGCCGCGGCACGGCTGGTCTCGCTTTGCCGCGCTGAATACGACGTGGCGTCCGCGCAGAAGAAAATCCTCGACGCGGGCTTGCCGGAGTTGCTGGCCCTTCGGTTGGGCGCTGGAATCTAAGGCGTACCTCGCGAACGAACGCTCCTCTTACGGCCTGCTGGCCGCGCTGTTTGTTCTCTCGCGGCTGGGCTATTATCTCGCGGGCGTGCGCTTCGACGCACGGCCCATTCTGCATTATTACCAGTTCGTCGATCCCCAGCTGTTGAAGCACCGCCTCATCGAGAGCATGATCTACCTGCATGTTCAGCCGCCCGGCTTGAATATCTACACCGGGATCGCGCTGAAGCTATTTCCGCACTCCTATCCGATCGCTCTTCATATCGCGCACTTAGTGCTGGGATTGGCAATTTGCTGGCTGATTTATTACTTAATGCGCGTATTAAGCGTAAGCCGCTGGATCGCGTTCGCGTTGGCAGCCTGGTTCACCGTAAGCCCGGGCGTTGTATTGTTCGAAAACTACATGCTCTATGAGTACGTGGTGTGTTTTCTATTAGCCGCCTCAGCCGCGGCGTTGTGGCGCAATGCCGCCGGGAATTCCCTTCCATGCCTCCCGCTGTTCTTTACTCTGTTACTGGCTCTGGTGCTCTTTAGAAACATGTTCCATCTTATTTACGTCGTCGCGATCCTGGCGGCGCTCGTTTACGTCTTCAAGGGCAGCCGCCAACGTATACTCCTTGCCGGCGCTCTGCCGTTGCTTGTCGTCCTGGGACTGTACACCAAGAACTGGATTCTGTTTGGATCCTTTTCAGGCAGCACCTGGCTGGGTATGAACATGGATAGCATTACCGCACATCAATTGACCGGCCACGAGGCGCGTGACCTCGTGAACGGTGACGTGATCTCGCCGGTTTCATTACTCGACCTCGGTTCACCCATCGAGCTTTACCGCCCGTATATCCAGATGCCTGCGCGGACCGGCATCCCGGTACTCGATGAATGCGTGACTTCCACCGGCGCCACCAATTTCAACTGCCTCGCATTTTTTCAGGTCCAGCACGCCTACACGCGCGATGGTTTAGCGCTGCTGCGAAATTACCCGATCGTCTACCTTCGCTCTCTCCAAGCCGCGTGGTTCACTTACTTCCTCCCGGCCGGCGATTTTCCGTTTTTCGACTTGAACCGGCCACGCATTCACGCCCTTGATCGATTCTGGGATGTCGTGTTCTTTGGCCAATTCGAAGATGCGAGCGATCGCAAGGAACTGCGCCGGCTGGCGGACCGGGGCGCCCGGGCTTCGTTGGTGCTTCATACCGGAATTTATCTGCTGATCGGCTTGCCCGCGCTTTGGATCTGGGGCGTCACTTACCTCGTGCGTGGCGTGCGCCGCAAGACGCTTGATCGCCCGTCCGCGCTTCTCATCGGATTCCTGCTCTTTAACATTGCTTATCTAACGGCCGTCGCAAACCTGCTCTCCAGCTTCGAAAACAACCGCTATCGCTTTCCGTTTGACGCCTTCTATGTGGTCCTGCTCGGCGTTGCGCTGCAACAGTTGATCCGGCGCTACGGCACCGCCGCAACCGCTAGTGGACTCGTTGCCACCACGTTGCCGCTCGAATCCAACCGGTCGACCACATAGTAAAGTACGCGGTTCGGCAAACTCGGGATGGTGACGGTGCACACCGCTCCGCTCGCACAACCCTGCCGCGTCACGGCTTCACTCGTGAAGCTGTAGGGATCGCTGGCGGAACCGCTGGGTATCTCGGTGGAACAGTCTTGCGCGTACGCCGTGCAATGCAGTAAGTCGCCTCCGTTTTCGAGGTACCCAAAGCGCGCCCGGATGTTACTCGCGAACGACGCGCCCTGGTAAGTCAGCGTCACCGGCACGAACGACGTGCGATTCACGTTGTCCACCGGGAACGCCGGCGGAATCCGATACGCCAGCCACTCCACCCGCACGCCGTCCAGCCAATAACCCGGACAGAACATGAATTGCGCGTCCGCCGTCGGCCGGCAGTTACTGTATTCATAAGCCGTCCCGGGATGGCCGTGCACGTACCCGAACTTTCGCGTGGTCAGGCCGCTGAAGTCGCCGAGATCGATCCGGAATTGAATGCTTTGCCCGCTCCAGGGCGCGGGCTGAAACAAACACGGGATCGCTTGCGTGAATTGCGAGCTGGCGCATTGGGACGACAAGTCCACCCTCGGCAAACTCATGTATAGATTCCCTGCCGACGAGCCTTGCACGCACTCGTTTGCATTGAATGCGCGGCAGTAACTCCAGCTCGGTAAGTCGACCGTATTTCCGGTTGCCGGATTGCTCACGTCGCGCGCAAGATACCGCCCCGCGAATCCGGACAGACCAAGCCGTTTGTAATCGCTCGGCCCCGCGGCACAACAATCTCCCGCCACTCGGAACGTCTGGCTGGTCCCGCTGACCAACGTGAGCGACATCGTCCCGAACGCCGCCCCTCCGTTCGATTCAATTCCTCCGCCCCCGGACGGATTGAAGTGCCGGTAATCCACGAAAAATGGCGGATTCGCCGCATTCGGCGCGTATGTGCCGCTGTTATACGACTGAGCGAACGAATTGCTCGCGCCGTTATCGCTCCCCGCGAAAGCTGGCCAGGAAGAGGCCGACGGCTGCATGGCACTCCACAACAGGCTCGGAACCGGCGTGTTTACCGAGCCGATATAACGTCCACCGAACCAGGTCTGCTGATACGAGTAGTAACCCACGCCGCCCCCGGGCGCCGCCGAGCCATGCGATGAAAAGCGCAGCGGATTATTCTTCGTCCAGGTATTGTTGGAGCTCGACGCGTCCAAAGCCGAGGCATTCGTCGCGTAAGTCGGCCCCATATACAGCCACCACGGACTGGCGTGCGCGCTGTTGTTCATGTCGTTTATTGATCCGAATAATGGGTACAAGTAATTGGATCCGGCCCACCGCAATAACCACAGGTTAATATCCGTCGCGCTGTTATAAGTGACCGAAAGCAGAACCAGGTTTTCGTTCTGATTCCCCGCGTTAGTCAGCAGCCAGTCGCCCGGCTGCATGTCCTGCAGCTTGGACCAATTGGCGTTTGCCGTCCCAAAACCCGGCGTCGTGCACGGAAACTCCTGCTTCTCCATGTTGCCGTCTGGAAATGTGTAAGTCGAGTTCGGATTCTGCTGGCAGGGCGGCGAAGAAACTTTCACCTGGATGCACTTCGGAGTGCCCGAGAACGCCCCATACGGCGTAACCAGATTCGCGGGACACGTGTACGCTTCGCTCGTGCTGATGCTGGTGCTCTGTTGCGGGCCGCCCGAACAGCCGCTGCAATCCCAAACCGCGCTCGATCCCGACCCCACGCGATTCACCTCGGTGACATTCATCTTGAACGAATCGGGAAACACCAGGTTCGCCGCGCCCGTGTCGGCCTGTGGATCGATCACAGCAAAACGCCAGGTTCCCATCGTGAGAACCGGCGCGCCGTGCAGCCCGCACCACCGGCAGTCGCCTTCATTCCAGCTATTCCGGATGCTCACCAGCACGCCGGCCGACGTGTCGAACGACGCCATAATGCCGATGTGATTCTGCACGTTCCCCATGCTCGCCGAAAAATATCCGGCGTCGAAGCCCGCCACCACCGGGCTGTTCATCCACCCCAGATCGAAACCCGTATGCGCGGGCCCAACCGTTTGCCCCAGATAGTTCAAACCCGTTTGGTACGCGCTCACCATCTGGGATTGGATGTCGTAGCCGCCGGTGGCCGGCGTCAGATTCGTCCATTCAAAACAGTCGTCCGCGATGGCGGTGTTCGGATTGTAGTCTCCATAAGTGGGATAGGGATGGAACGCGACATACCCCGCGCATCCGGTGAAAGTCTCGTTGTAGGTCAGCTTCCAGACGCGATTGTTCACGTCAATCGTGTAAGCCGATGTCCCGTCCAGGTTGTCGAAGAAATAGCCGCTAATGCCGGTCGGACCGTATGGGAGACTGTCGCCGCTGGTGTTGAGCCGCGCGCTACCCGCGGTTTTTGAGCCCATCGCCAGCAGCCGTGTTTCGGCGCGAGACGATCCGTCGCTATTGAACGGTATCCATAACAGCAGCGCTTCTCCTCCTGCGCTATCCACAACGTTAGTCAGGTATCCCGTCAGCGGCGGGTTCAGATTCGCGGACCCGTCGGCTGTCATTGCGACGGACACCGGCGCATGGTTCATCATGTCCGTGTCGCCGTTGCAACACGCGCTCGGCATGGTCGCGTATGCATAATTGACGCCCACGCTCACGCTGGCATTCGACCCGCTGTTTGACTTAGTAACTACGACGCCGAAAGTCGCGCCCACATAAGGCACAGCGGTCAACGTTCCTGCATTCTCCTGCAAAATCAGGGCAGATGAGCTACTGATGCGGTTGGCATGAAAGTAAGCCCCATTGATCAGGATCGGCGTTCCGCTGACCCAGTCCGTATCGAAGTAGTTCTGCGTTCCGTTCGGATTCTGCAGCGTTACCGCTTGCCCCGCCACGTTTACCGTTCCCGACGGCGGCACGACCAGATGATGCTGCGGCGTGTAGCCCCACGACAAGAACGGCGGATTCACCGCCAATTGTGGATACGTCCCAAGCTTCGCGGGCGTGCCTACTGGACATGCCGGCGTGGTGACGGGAGTTCCCACCACCGTTTGCCCGCCATCGATCGAAAGCTGCAGCGTGATCGTGATTCCGCTGGCGCCCGCATTCCCGCAATACACATCGAACGAGAGATCGTCGACAGTACACTTCGGATACCAACCCGCGAACGTGGTCCCGGCCGGGCAAGTGAAACTGCCGAGCGGAATGAATGCCCGGTCCGACGGCCCCCCCGAGCCAACCGCATAGTTCGCTCCGTTCGATCCGAGATTCGCCAGGCTCGCCCATTGCCCCGTGCCGCTGGCATCCAACGGAACACCCAGAATGCCGGCATTCGCAGCCGCCAGACTAAGCGTCGATGCGCTCATCATCCCGGGCGAAGTTACCCGCCAGAATTGCACTCCCGTCACGGGATCGACATAGGATTGCTGCTGATTCGTCCAATTGATCGGCGGATAATCCATGTTTCCGAACTTGGCCGCATTAAATGGAACCGGATCGGGCGCGGTGTTACCCCACGCAACGGATCGAGTTACAAAAGTAGCCGCAACTTCCGCATCCGATCCGCAGGTAACTCCCATCCAGTAACTGCCGGCTGCAGCCAGCGCATCGTTGCCGGTTCGCGTCCCTAGGACAAATACATGCACGCCACCAGTGACGATGGACCCGGCGCGCGCATCCGTATTCGTGTTATCGATCAGGTCCGCTACGTTCGCGCTGAACGCCGCGCCCTGCGATGCCCGGTACGTGCAGTATCCCGTCTGGTCCGTCCGCACCGTGATCTTGGCCTGCATCGCGGTCGGCTCAATCGACACGATGGATGTGTTCGCGAGACATGGAACAGCAATCAGAATCCACAATAAGGTTCGCATGGCTCAAAAAGACGACAGCGCCGCTCGGCCCCACACATTCGTGCCCGTGCACAAATAGAAGAACGATCCGTCCGTTGCCCAGGAACCCGCGGCGCAGGCCGTGGTGGATGTTGCCGGGGCCGCGACTCGCAGCCCGATCACCGTAGTATCGGCGCTCAACTGCGTCTTGCCGGAAATCTCCGTGGTCGTGATGCCCGTCCCCGCCGTCACGCTTTTCGAACTGAGGAACGCCCGCTGATCGGCGCCGCCGCTCGCGTCCCAAGTTCCATTCGTGGCCGACCAGGTGAATACCGGGATCGCGTCCGCCGGAAACGCCGTCACGCCGCTCAGCGCCGTGCAACCGCTGTTGCAGCTCGCCGTGACGTTGGACCCTACCGTCAACACGCCAGCGCTTGAAACATACACCAGCGCCAATCCGCTGCCCGCCGAAATCGTGGCCGTCGCGCCGCTTCCATACGAATACACCAGCGCGCCGAACCGCACCACGCACGGCGTCGTAGTCGAGCAGTTGGCGCCGATAGCCAGCGTAGTCGCGCTGGTCCGCGTTACGGCGAAGTCGCCCAACTGGCTCGCCATCGACGCGGCCGGCGGCCCCTGCTCCAAGGTCCACGAGTTCGCTGCGGTGCAACCGTACACGTTCATCCCCGCCGCGGCGTCCTGTCTGTAATACATCTCTCCCAGCCCGCATGTCGAAGGCAGACCGGTGCCCGACCTGAATGGTTTGGTCGCGCCCGCGCCGGAAAAATCCACGTTGCGGCTCTGCTGGCGCAGATCTATTTGCGTCAGCTGGCCAAAAAGCGCGCCCGCCCCTCCGAGCATCGCCAGCAGCAGAATTCTACAGTTAGGCATGCGTCTCAGGATTCTCCTTTAGCGCCTACAGTCTCCCACGACATCTCTCGTTGCCTCCCCCGGCATGCGCCGGCAAATCCCGCCCAAACTTTTCCTTTCATTCCGTTTCCGCCGCTCGCAATAATTCTTACGAGAAATGTGACCGCCGAAATCGCACTTACTCCTAAGACTGTGGAATCAATTTACTGCCCACCCGCTCGCTTGGATATCGCCTTCCGGCCCTCCGCACCCGCGCGAGTTGCGTCCACGCCCGTCGCGGCGGCCGGGTTCGTTTTGTTTTGCGTCTACCTGCTTGCGGGCTTCGCGAACGATTGGTCGCTGCGTTTGTTCGGATCCAAGGCCTACCTTTCAGCGGTCACGCTCCTGCTCCTCCCGCTGGCCTGGCTATTCTCCGGCAACGCGCTGCGGGGCTTCCACACTCGCACCGGACGTTGCTGGATTGCGTTCCTGATGTGGATGCTGCTCGCCGCTCCGTTCAGCACTTGGAGAGGCGGTAGCGCGGCGCTTTTGGCAAACTACGTCCCTCGAGCCTGGTTCTGTTTCTTCTACACCTGCTCGTTCGCTACCTCGCTCCGCCGCTGCCGCCAATTGATGTACGTCCAGATCGCGTCCGCGGCCGCACTGTTGCTCAGTTGCGCGGTTTTCGGCGGCCCCGGCGACGATCCTAGCGAAACCCGCTTCCGCATTCCTCACAGCCTCTTCTATGCCAACTCCAACGATCTCGCGTTGGCCCTGCTGCTCGGAATCAGCTCATTCCTGTTTCTTCTGGCCCACCCCAGAATCGGCCCCCGGCTGTTCGGCGCCGCGGGCGTTTTGCTGGCCGCGTTCTATGCCTTTCAAACCGGTTCCCGTGGCTCCATGATCGCCGCATCCGGCATGTTTGGCCTGGTCTTTTGGGTCAGCCGCGGTAAGTGGAAGGTGCTTGCGCTCGGAGTCGCCGCCCTCGCAGTGCTATTCGCGGCCGCCATTGCGGGAGTCCACTCCACCACTCTTCACCGGATGTCGCTCGTACTGAGCGATCCGGGGCCATCGCGTTCCGAAACCACGGCCGATCTCGCCAGCGTCGCCTCCCAGAAACAGCGGCGGGAGGTGTTCAATACCAGCTTGCGGTACACCCTGATGCACCCCCTGCTCGGTGTCGGCCCCGACCAGTTCGCTGCCGCCGTCGAACAGGACGCCGCCCGCTCCGGCCAGCACACCCCTTGGCTCGGCACGCACAACACCTATACGCAAGTCTCGAGCGAATGCGGAATCCCGGCGCTGATCTTCTATGCCGCCGTGATCGTTTTTTGTCTGCAATCGAACTTCCGGCTGTATCTGAACACCCGCGATCGCCCGGCGCTCCGCGAACTAGCCGCGCTCAGCCGCTGCCTCCTGGCTGGCACGTGCGTCTTTGCCGTCAGCGCATTCTTCTTTCATATGGCCTACAGCGCGGATCTTCCGATGCTGGCCGGGTTCACCGTCGCCCTCCAACGCGTCTCCGGCGCTGGCCAGTCGCCGCGCCACGGGCTGATACCATAGAGGCGGTACTCACGCAATCTTGCCAAACTTCAACGACCCCAAAGCTATTTCGGAAGCAGGAGAGAGAATCTACGAACGTTTAGGAGTACGAAAAGTCACGCCTTGGAAAGTTCGTGGCCATCAATATCCTTGACGAGTCCGCAACTCTCGGGGACACTGCAACAGAAGCTCTTAGCTTTGCCAGGGCCAAGTATCCAAAGGGACTATTCCACTTAATTCGCGTCGGGCATAGCGGCGCCTTTGAAGTTGGCTCAGCCTATCGGCATGTCAGCGCAGATCGGATACGTTGACGCAAACGGGCACCCTAGGATCACGATCCGTATCCGTGGGACCCACCCTACTGAGTTCGCTGAGCTTGACGCACTGGTAGACACCGGATTCACCGGATTTCTGATGCTTCCAGTGGCTCGGGCGCTTCCTTTGGCGACTACAGCTTAGCGGATGGTTCCCAGATCGACCGTGTCCCCTCCCGCTGACAATCCTGGCACCGCCACGGAATCTGAAATTGTGACCGGCGTTGTGGTACTTGGTGGAGACGATCCCACAAACGGCCACCCGGAAACCAGCCCACCTTCGCCTCCGGAAACCGCCCGAAACCGTTCGCTCCGTATCCCGTGTTTCCGCTATACTATACTGGGTTTAGACCCACCGTGTTCCAAGTAGGAGCCTCTAGCTATGTTTGATCTGTTTCGCAGCCGCGCCAAGGCCGTGCGCATCATGTTGGGCGCCATGCTCGGCATCATCGCGCTCTCCATGCTCGTCTATCTCATTCCCGGCAACGGAATGACCACTGCCGCGGACTCGGGTGACCAGGTGGTCGCCGAAATCGGCCGGTCCGCCATCACGGTCGGGGAGATTCAACAACAGCTCAGAAATCGGTTGCAGAACCAGACGCTCCCCCCCGATCTCGCTGCTACCTATCTTCCTCAACTGGTGAATCAAGCCATCGCCGAGCGGGCCGTCGCTTACGAGGCCGAGCAGCTTGGCTTCCTGGTTTCCGACCGCGATTTGGCCGAGACCCTGCGCTCGATTCCCGCGGCCAACCAGTCGCCGGATCTGTATCGCCAAACCGTCGAGCAGCAGTACGGAACCACCGTCCCGGATTTCGAAGACAACGTGCGCGTGAAGAGCTATGAGGATGACATCGCGAATATCGCCGAGGAAGGCATCATCGTCACCCCCGCCGAAGTCGAAAACGAATATCGCAAGCTCAACGAAAAAATCAAGCTCGACTACATCGGATTCGATGCGGACAAGCTGGTATCGACTCTCAAGGCTACCCCCGAGGAAGTCAGCGCCTATTTCGCGCGCAACAAGAACTTCTACAAGCTCCCCGCGACACAAAGCATCCAGATGATCGTCGCCGACCAAGCGAAGGTCTCCGAGTCCATACCGGTCACTGACGCGCAGGTGCTGAGTTTCTACAACTCGCACCTGGACCAGTACCGGACACCCGAGCGCGTGCATGCGCGCCATATCCTGCTCAGCAGCACCAACAAGCCCAAGGACGAAGTGGCCAAGATTCAGGCCCAGGCCGAGGACTTGTTGAAGCAACTGAAAGGCGGAGCCAATTTCGCCGACCTGGCTAAAAAGTTTTCGCAAGATCCTGGCTCGGCCCAAAAGGGCGGAGACTTGGGATGGGTTTCCCGTGGACAGATGGTGAAGAATTTCGAGGATACCGTCTTCTCGCTGAAGGAAAATCAGCTCAGCGGCGTCGTCACCACCGAATACGGGTTCCATATCATTCAAGTTCTGGAAAAGCAGCCGCCCCGCTTGCGGACGCTCGATGAGGTGAAGGCCCAGATCGTTACGAATTTGAGAAATCAGTCCGTGTTCGATCGCATGCAGGATCTCGCCGATCAGGCTCACGCCCAGCTGGTGAAGGCGCCAAAAGACGCGCAGCAGATCGCCGCTAAGCTCAATCTCTCTTTCGTGGCCGACCCCGTTTATCTGCCAGGCAACCCGCTGCCGGCATTGGGCAAGGATCAGCAAGTTGGAGCAACCCTCATGAGCCTGAAGCCGGGCGAAGTGAGCCAGGTGATGCAAGCCGGCAACAAGCTGGTGGTGTTAACCCTCATCGCGAATAACCCGCCCCATCCGGCGGAACTGTCTGAAGTCGAGGCTGGGGTGCGCAAGGCCTATCTGAGCCTTCGTGCCAACGAAATGGTGAAGGCAGAGTCCGCGAAAGCTGCGGAGTTGCTCAAGCAAAACGGCGATATCAACGCCGCGGCCAAGGCCGTGGGCGCGGAGGTGAAGAGCACCGACTTCTTCGGCCGCACTGGCGCCGCCCAAGGCATCGGTTCCGCGGCCCTCCTGACCAATGCGTTTGATAAGCCGGTGGGCGCGATCATCGGTCCGCTTACCGTCACCAACCAAACGATTGTGGCCAAGATCGTCGACCGCCAAGGCATCGACATGTCCAAGCTCGCCCAGGACCGCGATAATGTCGTTCTTCAACTCAAGTCGAGGAAGGCAAGCGACCGCCAGCTGCTCCTGCAGGACAGCATCCTCACCGATCTCATCCGGCGTGGCAAAGTGAAGAAGCACCAGGCCGTCATCGACCGCTTGATCGCGCAATATCGCGGTTAACTTCCATCCGGCATGTTGCACTCGTTGCTGGATTTCTTGCGGACGCTCACCGCGCCCGAGCGGCTGATCCATCTGCTCTCCACGGCGCTGTCGGGCTGGTTGGGCTACGCCACGCTGACCGCTATCGTATTCACCGAAACGGGGCTGTTAGTAGGCTTCGTGCTGCCGGGAGATTCCCTGCTCTTCACCATCGGCGTTGTGGCGGGCGCCGGCCAACTCAATCTCCTCGTGATGATCGTCTTGTTGACCGCCGCCTGCCTTGCCGGGGATTGGTGCGGATACTTGCTCGGCCGCCGCGCCGGGCCCGCCATCTTCAAGCGCCCCGATTCCCGTTTCTTCAAGCAGGAGCACCTCCAGCGCACCCACGCCTTCTATGAAAAACATGGCGGCAAGACCATCATCTACGCCAAGTTCGTGCCGGTAATTCGCACTTTCGCGCCCTTCGTCGCAGGCGTCGCGAACATGCGCTATCGCAGCTTCATTTCCTTCGATGTCTTCGGCGCCATCGGATGGGTGGTTTCGATGACTGTGCTGGGGTCCCTGCTGGGCAAGATTCCCTTGGTCCAGCACAACTTCGAAAAGTTCGTGCTTCTGGTTATTTTGGTTTCCCTGCTGCCTATGATCGTTCAGGTGGTCCGTGGACTACGGCAGCGTAGGCCGGCTCTACAAGCGGGCGACTAAGCGCTCGACCGCCGCGCGCACTGCCGGATCGCGCTGCGCCTCCACCTCGTCGCCTTTGGCGACGCCCAGCCCTTGATTGAAGATCTCCTGCTTCAGCCGGCTTTGCAACCAGCCGCGCTCCTCGGCCCACTCGCCCACCCGGGGTTGAATGTTGTGCTCGCCCGCGTACGCCTCAAACTCATCGAGAATTGCCGCGCTGACCTCGAAATCGGGTTTGACATCATGCTTCTGAATAAACTCGGTGGCGAACGAAGTAATCACTCCGCTCCCGTCCAGGGCCACGCGCAGCCGCGTCAGCGCATCCGGGGAAATCACGATGTCCGGCTGAATGCCGCCCCCGCCAGTGACGGGCCGGCCAGAATCGGTGCGAAACTCCTCGGCCTGTTTCTGGATTTCCAGATGCCCGCTCCCGAGCGGCTTCTGAATGGATCGGCCGCTGGGCGTGTAGTAGAACGCAGTCGTCAACGCAAGCGCCGTGTTCCCCGTCAGCGTGAAGACGTTCTGCACCAGTCCCTTTCCGAAGCTCGGCTCGCCCAGAACCACCGCGCGATCGTGATCTTGCAAGGCGCCCGTCAGGATTTCGGCCGCGCTCGCGGTTTTCGCGTTCACCAGCACCGCCACGGGAAAGGCATACGGCGTAGCGGTCTTCGGAACGTCCACCGATTGATCCTCGATGCCCCGGCCTTTCACGCTGAGCAGCTTTTGGCCCGGCTGCAGGAAAAACGAAGCGGCTTCGAGCGCAGTCTGCACCACGCCGCCGGGATTGTCGCGCAAATCCAGCACCAGCGCCTTCAGCTTCTCGCCACCCAGATTCTCGATCGCGCTCTTGAGCTGGCGCGCGGTTTGCGGATCGAAGCCGTTCACGCGGATGTAGCCGATGCCAGTCTGCAACAGAAACGCCCGGTCCACGCTGGGCGAATCCAGCAATTCGGGATCCAGCACGAACGTGAGCGGCCGGGCATTTCCAGGCCGGCGCACGATCAATTGCGCGCGATGCTGGTGGCTCTCGCCCAGGTACCCGACAATCTGATCGAACTCCAGCCGCGCCAGAACCACGCCATTCACCGCCACGATTTCGTCGCCAGGCTGCAGCCCGGCCTTGGCCGAAGGCGTTCCAGGCAGAGCTTGCAAAACGATCACGCGCCCGGGCAGCACCGAAACCACCGTGCCGAATCCCTTGCGCTCGGAGTTCTCCATCTGCTTGAGCTGTTCGTTCTGATCCGGATCGAAGAAGATGGAATGCGGATCCAATGTTCGCAGCATGCCGGGGATGGCCCCCTGATAAACCGCTTGCTGCGTGGGCACGGGATCGGCGGCATTGGTCTCCACGATGGACAGCAGTTCCGTGAAGCGCTTGAGAGCGCTGTCCAGATCCGCCGTGGAAGGCGGCGCGGCAAACAAGAACAGAAGTGGCAGAAGCATTTACGTCGAATACCGATTATTTTGAGTAACGCAAGGACCGCTTGGCCGCGTGCCGCTGCAGCGCGAGTTCAATCAACCGGTCGATCAGCTTGGGCATCGCGAGTCCCGAATACTCCCACATCTTAGGGTACATGCTAATGGAGGTGAACCCCGGAATGGTGTTGATCTCGTTGATATACAACTTGCCCGTGGCGCTCTCCAGCAGGAAGTCAACGCGCGCCATGCCCTCGCACTCCACCGCGCGATAACATGCCACGGCCAGCCGCTGTATTTCGGCGGTCTGCTCCGGAGACAGATCGGCTGGAATCACGGTGCGGGCCTGGTCCAGGAGATACTTGTCGTCGTAATCGTAGAATTCGCGCGACGGCAAGATTTCGCAAGGCGCCGACGCGACCGGATCCTGGTTGCCGAGCACCGCGCATTCCAGCTCGCGCCCCGTGATGCCGCGCTCCACGATGACCTTGCGATCGTAGGAGCGCGCCAATTCCAGCGCCGCCTTCAGTTCTTCGCAATTTCGCGCCTTCGAGACGCCCACCGACGATCCGAGATTAGCCGGCTTCACAAAAACCGGGAACCCAAGTTCTCCGCACGCCGCGTCGCTGGAGGCCGGCACGACGCGATATTCGACTACCGGCAGGCCGCGCTCGGTGGCCACGCGCTTCATCATGTCCTTGTCCATGGAAACCGACGAAGCCAACACTCCCGCGCCGACGTACGGCAGGTCCGCGAGTTCCAGCAGACCCTGCAGCGTTCCGTCTTCCCCGAACGTGCCGTGCAACACCGGAAACACGACATCGACGCCGGGATTTCCACCGGGCTCCGGCAGGATCGGCCGCGGGCTCCACTTGCCCTCCTTGGAAATCATGTAGTGCACGACCTTGTATTTCTCCGGGTCCAGAGCCTCGATGATGGACTTGGCCGATCGCAACGACACTTCGTGCTCGCCAGTCCGTCCCCCATAAATCACCGCCACTCGCGTTTTCATGCGCTACAAAATCCTTTTTCCCATGGCCGACATCACCAACTCCACGGCCAGTATCGCGGTCCGGTTCGCCTCGTCGATGACCGGATTCACTTCCACTACTTCCATGGACACCATCCTGCCAGAGTCACCCAACATCTCCATCGCCAAGTGCGCTTCGCGATACGTAATCCCGCCCTGAACGGCGGTACCAACACCGGGCGCTTCCCGAGGGTCGACCGCGTCCATGTCGAGCGAAACGTGAATGCCAGCGGTTCCGGCTCCGGCCACGCGAATCGCTTCCTCAAAGACCGAGCGCATCCCCCGCTCATCGATATCGCGCATGGTAAAAACATGAACCCCGGAGTGCTGCACAATGTCGCGCTCCTGGCCATCCACCGACCGGATTCCAACCAGCGCGACATTGGAGGGATCCACCTTCGGCGAGTAACCGAAGATTCCGGTCAATTCCTGGGGGCCCTGGCCGATGCAGCACGCCAGCGGCATCCCGTGGACGTTGCCGCTCGGGCTGCTCTCGGGCGTGTTCATGTCGGTATGCGCATCGATCCAGATCAAGCCCAGCCGTTCACCCCGGCGATGCAGGTGACGCGAAGCGCCGGAAACCGTTCCCACCGCGATGGAATGATCGCCGCCGAGTACCAGCGGAAACTTGCCGGAGCCCAAGGCTTGATCCACCATCTCGGCCACCAGCGTGCAAGTTTCCGCGATCTGCGGCAGATACTTGGCGTGCGAATGCACTTCAGCCTGGCTTTCGCGCTGGATCACGGGCACGTTGCCGAGGTCTTCCACTTCGTAACCCAGCGCCAGGAGCCGGCCGTTGAGATTGGCCACCCGCACGGCGGATGGTCCCATGTCGACGCCGCGCCGTCCCGCGCCCAAATCGAGCGGCGCGCCGATGATCGCGATATGCTTCGGACGCATAGCTAAAGACCGGCTCCCTCACGGTCGCGGCTCGGTTTCACCATCGCTATGGACGCGTGCGATACAGCATGCGCGGAAAGGCGATGGTTTCGCGAATGTGCTCCAGACCGCACATCCAGGCCACAAATCGCTCGATGCCCATGCCGAAGCCCGCGTGCGGCACGCTGCCGAACTTGCGCAGATCCACGTACCAATCGAACGCCTCGCGCGGCAATTGGTGCTCCTCCAGACGCTTCAGCAACAGATCCAGATCGTGGATGCGCTGTCCGCCGCCGATGATTTCGCCATAGCCCTCCGGCGCGATGAAATCCACTCCCAGCGCCAGTTCCGGGCGTTGGGAATCAGGCTCGAAGTAAAACGCCTTGATCTGGGTGGGAAAGCGATCCACGATCAGCGGCCGGTCCAAGCCTTCCGTGATCAGCGTTTCATCCGTGCCGCCGAAATCGCCGCCCCATTGGATCTCGCTGCCCTTCTTCCGCAGCTCGACGACGGCGTCGTCATAACTCATGCGCGGAAAAGGCGATTGGATGGTTTCGAGCTTGCTGGTGTCGCGCTCCAGCTCCTGCAATTCGGCGCGCCGGTTTTCGAGCACGCGCCCCACCACGAACACCACCAGCTCCTCGCCCACTCGCTTCACGTCTTCTAGCGTGGCGTACGCCATCTCCGGCTCCACCATCCAGAACTCGGTCAAATGGCGGCGCGTCTTGGATTTCTCGGCGCGAAATGTCGGCCCGAAACAATAGACCTTGCCGAAGGCCATGGCGTCGGCTTCGTTGTAAAGCTGGCCGGACTGCGTGAGGTAGGCTTTCTCCTCATCGAAGTAGTTCACTTCGAACAGCGTGGTGGTGCCCTCGCAGGCCGCGGGCGTAAAGATCGGCGTATCCACCAGCGTGAACCCGTGCGTATCAAAATAATCGCGGACCGCGCGGATCACTTCGTGGCGCACGCGAATGGCCGCGTGTTGGCGCTTGCTGCGCAGCCACAGATGGCGGTGGTCCATCAAAAACTCGATGCCGTGTTCTTTGGGAGTGATGGGGTAAGGATCGGATTCCGGAATGCGCTGGACGATCTCGACGCCTTCGACATCCATCTCAAAGCCACCGGGAGCGCGCTGCTCGGCACGGATTTTGCCGCGCACGATCAACGACGACTCCTGCGTCAGATTCTTCAGCGCTTCAAAAACCGCCTCGTCCAAGTTCGCCTTTACCGCGACGCACTGCATGGTGCCGGTACCGTCGCGCAGCAGTGGAAAGACGATCTTGCCGGACTTGCGCAGGTTGTAGAGCCATCCGGCGATCTCCACCGGTTCGCCGATGTGCCGGCCGGCATCTTCAATTCGAATGCGGGAATAGGCCATCACTAAATCTTATTCCGGCCCCGGGGTCGCTTCGAGCTTTTCAAAAATCTTCTGGACGATGTCGAGCGATTGCGGGAGCGGGAACTCGGGATAATCGCGCAGCTCCAGCATCAGCGGATATTGCCCGGGAAGCGAGCGCAGCAACCGCATGGTTGCGCCCCAGTCGATGGTGCCGCCCGCGGAATAGAATGGCCACAAATGGATGTCATCGACGCCGTTGTTGTCGTGCAGATGCGTGGAGCGGATGCGATCCTTCAGGATGCCGAATGCCGCGGCCACTCCATCATTCATATTGGCATTCATATTGGCGTGTCCGACGTCCAAACAGAAGTTGAGCTTCAGATGAGTCTGCTCCAGGAACTGCACCAGGCGCTGGGCGCTGGACAACTGATTGGGCGTGTTTTCGAGCAATACTTCCACGCCGCGGGCGCGGGCGAATAGATTCAGCTCCTCCAGCGACGTGAAGGCGGCTTCCACCTTGCGCTCGTCGTATTCTTCCTCGAAGACGCCGAGGTGTTGAATCAGGTAACGGAACGGAATCACTTCGGAAATATCCAGGGCGCGCTTGATCTCGTCGAGCATGTCCAGCCGCTTCGATTTTACGGGCTCGGTGATGTTGATGTGCGCATTGGGACCCGATCGCCCCCACATTTCGTCGCTGTACATGGGCGAATGCAGCGAGTGCAGTTTCAACTTGGAATCCCGGAACCAGTGCCCTAATTCGTTAATTTGGGCGCGATCGCGATAGTCCAGATGCTGGCGCGCGCAAAAGATTTCCACCGCCGGAATACCCGCCTGCCAAATCCTATCGAGCCAAACGGTGTTCAAGCGATGATTGACCAGCAAATGCGTCGAGAGAACGTGCTCCATGCGTCGATCAGTATCCTTCCGCTTTTCCGTCACCCCGTGGATCAGTCGCGCCCTGCAGCCAGCCGCCTTCATGCAGGATCGCCTCCACGCGCGCCACGTAGGACGAGCTGGACTCCAGCGGCGAAATCTCATGTCCCATGGCGCGCAACAGCGCCACCGTATCGGGCGAGATTCCCTTCTCGAAATACAATACGTCCGGCATCCACTGGTGATGGAAACGCGGCGCATCCACCGCGTCCTGGACGTTCATTCGAAAGTCCTCCACGTTCAAAATGACCTGCAGCACGCCGTTGATGATGCGCGACCCGCCGGGCGCTCCGAGCATCAAGAAAAACTTGCCGTCACGCGCGACGATGGTCGGCGTCATGTTGGAGATGGGGCGCTTGCTTGGCTGAATCGCGTTGGCCTCGCCTTGAATCAGGTGGTACAGATTTTCGACGCCGGGCTTGGATGCGAAGTCGTCCATTTCGTCATTGAGCAGGAAGCCCATCCCAGGGACGGTGACGCCGCTGCCGTATCCGTTGTTGAGCGTGTAGGTGACCGCGACCGCGTTCCCTTCGTTATCCACGATATTGAAGTGCGTGGTCTCGGTACTCTCGCGCCCGCCGAGTTGGCCCGGACGAATCTTGCTGCTGGGCGTGGCGTGCGCGGGATCGATGCTGTTGCGGCGGCTCGCGATATAGCGCGGGTCCAGCAGCTTGCGCACGGGCACCTTGTAAAAGTCGGGATCGCCGAAGTACTCGCTGCGATCGGCGTAGAAGCGCCGCATCACTTCGGCGACGTAGTGGATGGAGGCGGCCGAACCCGCGCCGGTCTTTTCGAAGCCGGAGCCTTCCAGCATTCCCAGCATCTGAAGCAAGCCGACACCGCCCGCGCTGGGCGGAGGCGCGGTGATGATCTCGTCGCCGTGATAGCGCCCGCGCAACGGTTCCTGCTCAACGGCCTGATAGGCTTTCAAGTCCGCGAGCGTGATCAACCCTCCGTTGGCCGCCATGGCCGCAGCCAGCTTCTGGGCCGTTTCCCCTTCGTAGAAATCGCTCGCGCCGCGATCGCGAATGCGCTTCAGCGTGGCAGCGAGTTCGGGCTGCACCAGCTTGTCGCCATAGCGCGCGCTTAGGAAAATCCGCTTCGATTCCGGAAACTGCGACAACAGCTTGGTTTCGCTTTCACGGTGCAGCGATGTGTCCAAATTGTAGGAGACGGGGAAACCTTCGGTCGCGAGCCTCAGCGCCGGGTCCACCAACTCGGTCCACGGCTTGCGTCCGTACTTGTGGTGCGCCAGTTCCAGGCCACGCACGGTGCCCGGGACGCCCGCGGCGCGCCAACCCACCAAGCTGTCCGCGGTCACGTTGCCTTTGGAGTCCAGATACATGTTGCGCGTGGCGGCGAGCGGGGCTTTCTCGCGAAAGTCGATGAAGGTCGCCCGGCCATCGGCGAAGCGCGCGAGCAAGAATCCGCCGCCGCCGATATTTCCCGCGTACGGGTACGTCACGGCCAGCGCCAATGCGACAGCCACGGCGGCATCGATCGCATTTCCGCCGGACTGGAGCACCCGCAAGCCAACGTCCGCGGCTAGAGGCTCCTGCGCCACCACCATGGCGTGCCGCGCGTGTTCGGGCTGGCGCGCAAGCAGGGTGACGGACAGGAGGAAGGCGCAGGCGGTCTTGATCCGCGTGGAGGTTTGCATGGACACTTCGATTCTACCGTGGCGCCGTTACGTAACCGGCTCCCTTACGGTCGCGGCTCGGTAGCCACACTGAGCCGCGCGCGTGAGCAAGCGGGTTTTTCGTTTTTGTCAACATCACGTCACAGGGTGGAAAGCTGATGCCGGCGGTCGCGATGATATTGCGCCAGCGCCAGGTTGGCGGACTCCACCGTCTCCAGCTCGCGCGCGATTTGTTCCAACGCACGCCCGGGAATCGCGGCGTACAGCTCGTCGTTGCCGATGCCGGTGTAAATGCGATTGCCGATGCAGCCGGCGCTGGTGACCATGCCATGCGCCAACGCGGCTGGGATCGCCATGCAGGTGGGCCGCGCGAGCAACGGGAGCTGGGACGCGGCGCCGGCGCGAATGGCCGCTTCTTCCAGAAGCATGAGCTTGGCCGCCTCCATCACGAAGAGCACGACGTCGGGATCCACTGGCGTGTCGCCGAGCGGCGCGAACACAATGTTGGTGGGCGTTTCGGGAAGAACGGGGATGCCGGGCACCTCCTCCATCTTCAGGTAGCCCAAGCTGGTCATGGTTCCGAGAATGGCGGGCAGCTCGTTGGCGCGGTTCTCCGGCAGCGGAATATTGTGCGTATACGATCCCACCGGGCAGTTGTAGTGATCCGATGGCGCGGTTGCGAACGCTCGCCCCTCGGCCGCCAATCGCCAGAAGCTGCACCCCGCAGGTTCGGAGCCCGAGAACTTTTCGGTTCCCTCGGGAACCTCCGCTGGGAAGGCGACGGCGATGGGCCGCCGTTTCAGATTCAGAATTTGTTGGAACCGGTTTTCGAGCGCTTTGTAATCGGGCATGGTCTGCGTCTCTTTTATCTTGGCACGTGCAAGAATCAGAAGGGATGTCTTCCGCCGCCAAAGTGCTAACCGCACGGCAGTTCTTTTCACCGAGGGGTGTGCTCTCCAGATGGCACCCGCGCTACGAGTTCCGGCAGGGGCAACTCGAAATGGCGGAGGCCGTGGAAGCCGCGCTGGCGGAGAAGAAGCACCTGCTGGTGGACGCCGGCACCGGTACCGGCAAAACGCTCGCTTATCTAGTGCCCGCGCTGCTTTCGGGCAAACGCGTGGTGGTCTCCACCGGGACGAAAAACCTGCAGGAGCAACTTTTTTACAAGGACATTCCGTTTTTGCAAAAGCATTTCGAGCGGCCGCTCCAGGTCTGTTATATGAAAGGCCGCGCCAATTTCGCGTGCCGGCAGAAGATCTACGACGCCGATCGCGAGCCGATGCTGAACGGGTTGGAGGAGATCGCCGATTTTCAAATTATCCGCGACTGGGAAAAGACCACCACCACGGGCGACCGCGCCGAGATCGAGACGCTGCCCGAATCCAGCTCCGCGTGGCAAAAACTGGACGCGCGGCGCGATTTGTGCACCGGCCAGAAGTGCCAGCAATTCGAGCGCTGCTTTCTGACGGAAATGCACCGCCGCGCGCACGAGAGCGACATTATTATCGTCAATCATCACCTGTTCTTCGCGGATCTGGCGGTGAAGGACGAGGACTTCGGCGGCATCATCCCGGAATACGCCGCGGTGGTGTTCGACGAGGCGCACGAGATTGAAGACGTAGCCGGGAAATATTTCGGCGTGGGTATCAGCAACTATCAATTCCAGGAGCTGGGGCGCGACATCGCCGCGATCTCGCGAGCCAAGCAGTTCGGGTCGGGCGAGCTGGACCGGGTGTTGGACGCGTTGGACGATCGAGCGCAGCAGTTTTTCCTGCTGTTCGGCGAGACCGAGGGGCGCGTCGCATTCAAAGGCCACGCGGCGTTCTTCGAGCAGCACGGCGAAGCGCTGGAGAATCTGCAACTGGCGCTGGAGCTCACCGCGACGCAACTGCAACTGGTGAAGAACGCGCCCGAGGAAGTGGTCCCGCTCTTTCGCCGCGCGCAAGAACTCCAGAAGAACCTGGACTTTTGGCACAAAGGCGCGGACCGTTCGTTTGTTTATTGGGTGGAGCGGCGCGGACGCGGCTGTTTCCTGCAAGCCACGCCCATCGATGTCTCGTCCATCCTGGAAAAGAAACTGTTCGACGCGCTGGACACCGTGATCCTGACGTCGGCGACGCTCGCGGTGGGCGAGACGTTCGAATTCGCCGAGCGGCGCCTGGGCATCCGGCACTCGCGGTCGCTGGTGGTCCCCAGCCATTTCGAATACGCCAAGCAAGCGCTGCTCTATGTTCCGCAATACCTGCCCGATCCGCGCTCGCCGGCGTTTCCGGGCGCGGCGGCGGGAGAAATCACGCGCATCCTGCGCCACAGCCAGGGCCGCGCGTTCGTGCTGTTCACCAGCTACCAACAGATGCGTCTGGTGTACGATCGCGTATCGCTCGAAATCGATTATCCGACGCTGCTGCAGGGCACCGGCCCGCGCAACGCGCTGCTGGATGAATTCCGCGCCACGCCGCACTGCGTCCTGTTCGCGACCTCGTCGTTCTGGCAGGGAGTGGACGTGCAAGGCGATCAACTAAGCTGCGTGATTATCGACAAGCTGCCGTTCGCGGTGCCGAGCGACCCGGTTGTGGAAGCCCGCATCGAACGCATCCGCGAAGAGGGCGGCAATCCGTTTTACGATTACCAGATCCCGCAGGCCGCGCTGGCGCTGAAACAAGGCTTCGGGCGGCTGATCCGCAGCAAGACCGACCGCGGCGTACTCGTCTTGCTGGATAATCGTATTACGAAGCAACGCTATGGCCAGGTGTTTTTCGACAGCCTGCCGCCATATGGCTTCACCACCGAGTTGAAAGCCGTGGAGAAATTTTTCGAGGTTTGAATTGAACGATGTTTGAAGTTACCGTGGAACAGACTTTCGCCGCCGGGCACGCCCTGCGCAATTACCATGGCAAGTCGGAAGACGTGCATGGGCACAACTATCGGGTGCGAGTGACGGTAGAGGGCGAGCAATTGGATTCGACCGGCCTGCTGGTGGATTTTCTGGAAGTGAACCGCTTGATCGGCGGCGCCGTGGCTTATCTGGACCATCGCTTCATCAACGATCTGCCGCCGTTCGACGAGATCAACCCGTCGGCGGAAAACATCGCGAAGTATTTTTACGACCGGATCAGCGGGGGACTGAAGAACGAGGTTCCGGTGCACATCTCGGCGATCCAGGTTTGGGAAACCGACACCAGCTCGGCGATCTACCGGCCGTAGCAGTCTACCGTCCGAAGTAGTCGGCGTTGATCTTGGTAAAACTGCCCCATTTTTCAGGCAGATCGTCGAGCGCGAAAATTGCCGAAACCGGGCAAACCGGCACACAAGCGCCGCAATCGATGCACTCCACCGGATCGATGTAAATCATGTTGTGCTCGGCGAAGGCGGGCTCGTCCTTCTTGGGGTGGATGCAATCGACCGGGCAGGCATCGATGCAAGCCGCGTCCTTCGTGCCGATGCAAGGTTCTGCAATAACGTAAGCCATTCGTTTCTCCAGGGGCGCGGCCTCAAGACGGGCTGCGGGTGGGGTAACGTTCATTATAGCGTGAGTGCCGTTTCTTCCGCGCGGATCGCCTCGAAAAGGCCTATTTACGCGCTAGATGGAAGAAATCCGGGGGCGGCGCGCGCCATGCTATGCTTCCCACAGATGGCCACCAAGGCGCAGATCACGGCCGAGCAGTACTTGCACATGACGTTCGAACACGATGCCGAGTTCGTCCACGGCGAGATTGTCGAGCGAGCAATGCCAGACAACGTACACTCACTCATTCAATTTCTGATCCTGATGGAGATCGGACGTTTGATCCAATCACATCCCCTGTTCCCTCGTCCTGAACTCCGGTTACGGTTGGAGCCTCGGATCTTCCGCATTCCAGACATTTCCGTCTTCGGCGGGCAGCCGCCGCTCGAGGACGTACCTTCGACGCCTCCCTTGATCGTGATCGAGATTTTGTCCAAAGACGAGCGCCATCCCAACCTCATGCAGAAGCTTGAGGAATACCGCGTGTGGGGCGTTCGCAATATCTGGGTAGTGGATCCGCGGAACAAGCGCTTGGCGTTCTATAACGAGGCAGGCTTGCAGTACGTGTCCTCGCTCGCGCTTCCAGACTATCCTCTCGAACTAACGCCGGGCGTCCTTTTTTCCGATCTCTAGACCAGAACCCAACGAACATGATCCCCAAAGTGCGCAAAGCAGTCTTTCCGGCCGCGGGACTGGGCACGCGATTTCTTCCCGCCACCAAGGCTCAACCCAAGGAGATGCTTCCGCTGGTGGACAAGCCCCTCATTCAATACGGGGTGGAAGAAGCCATCCATTCCGGCATACAAAACATCATCATCGTCACGGGTCGCGGGAAGAGCTCCATTGAGGATCACTTCGACGTCAGTTTCGAGCTGGAGCAGACTCTGGAGGCCAAGAACAAGAAGGATCTCCTGAAGATTGTCCGCGACGTCTCCGACATGATCGACGTTTCCTATGTGCGGCAGAAGGAAGCGATGGGACTTGGCCACGCGGTTCTGCGCGCCAAGGAATTGGTCGGCAACGAACCGTTCGCGGTGGTTCTCTCCGATGACGTGATCGATTCCGAAACTCCATGCATTCGCCAGTTGCTGGACGTCTACGAGTTCTACGGAGCTTCCGTGGTGGCGCTGATGGAGGTGCCTGGAGACGCCATCTCTGCTTATGGCGCCGTGGACGCCGAACCGGTCTCGCACAATTCCGGCAAGGACCGGCTGTTCCGCATCCGCAACATGGTGGAGAAGCCGAAGCCGTCGGAAGCCCCATCCAACCTGGCCATCATCGGCCGCTACGTGCTCACGCCCGAGGTGTTCCAGTCGATCGAAGAAATTCAACCGGGAAGCGGCGGCGAGATCCAGCTCACCGACGCGCTGAAGCATCTGCTGCGCAACCGGCCGATTTACGGCTACCGTTTTGAAGGCACGCGCTACGATGCCGGCGACAAGCTGGGTTTTCTCAAGGCCACCGTGGAGTTCGCGCTGCGCCGCCACGATTTGGGCGGACCGTTTCGCGAATATCTGAAGCAGCTCAAGCTGTGAGCGGGCTCGCTGGAATGCGGTTAGAAGATAAAGTCGCAATCGTCACCGGCGCCAGCCGCGGCATCGGGAGATCCATCGCGGAGGTGTTCGCGCGCGAAGGCGCGGCGGTGGTCATCTGCGGCCGCAAGCAGGAGACTCTCGATCGGGTGGCCGCGGAGCTGGAAGGCTTGGCCGGGCGCGTGGCGCCGATCGCCTGCCATGTGGGGCGCGCGGAGGATCTCGAGCGGCTGGTTGACGCGGCCACCAGTGAATTCGGTCACATCGACATCCTGGTGAATAACGCGGGCACGAACATTGCGCAGGGCCCGGCGGTGGAAATGACGGACGCCCAGTTCGACAAGATGGTGGAGATCAATCTCAAGAGCGCGTACCGGCTGACGCGGCTGGTGGCTCCGGGGATGTGCGAGCGCGGTTCCGGATCCATCATCAACATCGCGTCCATCGCGGGCTTTCGGCCGCAATACCACAGCCTGCTGTATAGCATGACCAAAGCCGCGCTGATTATGCTGACGCAGTCCTACGCGCTGGAGCTGGGGCCGCGCGGCGTGCGCGTGAATGCGATCGCGCCGGGATTGGTGGAAACCGTGTTGAGCGAATATTACTGGAAAGACGAAGCGCGTTCCCAGGCGATGATGGAGCGGCAGCCGATCAAGCACCTGGGCCAGCCAAGCGAGATCGCGGAGATTGCGTTGCTGCTTGCCGGCGGCGATTCTTCCTACCTGACCGGCCAAACCATCATCGTGGATGGCGGACGCTTGTTATCCTCAATGTAGATGCTGCCGCGGAAGCTGATCCCCGCTGGTTTGATCGCTGTTACGGCCATGGCCGCCATTGTCGCCGACGTGGAGACCGCGATGTCGCACGGCAATTTTCCATTGGCCGAAGCAATCCTTCAAAGCTATCGCACGCAGCATGGGGTCACGCCGGAGTATCTCGAAGCGCTGTCGTGGCTCGCGCGCGGGGACTTGATCACGCGGCAGCTCGACAAGGCGGATGCCCGCGCCAAGGAGACCGAGCAGTTGGCGCAGCAGGCGATCGCGACGCGGCCCCTGGATGCCGACCCGCATCTCGCGACTGCGCTGGGCGCGGCGATTGAAGTGGAAGCGCAAGTGCTGACCGCGAATGGCGACCGCACCGGCGCGCTGGCGCTGCTTCGCAAGGATCTGGCGGCGTACCACGGCACGTCCATCCGCACGCGCATCCAGAAGAACATCAATCTGCTCACGCTCGAAGGGCGGCCCGCGCCTGCTCTCGAGGAACAGGAATACTTGGGAGCGAAGCCCGCGCCGCTGGCCGCGTTCCGTGGGAAGCCGGTCCTGTTGTTCTTCTGGGCGCACTGGTGTCCGGACTGCAAGCAGGAGGAGCCTGTTTTGGCGGCCCTCACGCGAGAGTATTCCGCAAAAGGGCTGGTGTTGATCGCGCCCACGCAGCGCTATGGCTACGTCGCGAACGGCGATGAGGCCGGGCCGGCCGACGAACTGAAGTACATCGAGCAGATCCGGCATCAGTATTATGCGGACCTGCTCGGCGTGCCGGCGCCGGTGAGTGAAGCCAACTTTCGCAACTACGGCGCCAGCACCACGCCGACGCTGGTTTTGATCGACCGGAGCGGCATCGTGCGGCTGTATCATCCGGGCGCGATGACGCTCGAAGAACTGCGCGCGGCGCTGAACCGGATAGGCTGAAGCATGGCCGACGGGATTACCAGGCTGGCGGTGGAAGGCTTCAAGTCGATCGCCACGCGGCAGGAGATCGAGATCGCGCCGCTGACGATTCTCGCCGGGGCGAATAACTCCGGCAAGTCGAGCATCATGCAGCCGCTGCTGATGCTGAAGCAGACGCTGGAGGCGACGTACGATCCGGGGCCGCTGAAGATTGACGGTGAGAATGTCACGTTCACGGAGGCTAAGGAGTTCCTCTCACGTCCGAATGAGGAAATCCTCGACATCGAAATTGGAATTGGGGACAAAGCAGCCCTCAGCTTAATTTTTGAAAGGATCGCGCCGACATCCGGGCTCGATATCGTAGAACAACGATGGACCGATGACGGCCAATCGGGCACGCTAAGGTCTGATCGGCCCGGAGTCGCGAGTGAGCGTTTTTTTCTGCGAGCCGACACAGGCGAGGATTTAAGCGAACCGGGGAGGGCGCTCCTCAAAGGCAAGGAGCCCCCTATTTCGTTGCTGCGGCAGCTGATTCAACAGGTGATTCATGTTCCGGGGCTACGAGGCATACGCGAGCGGCTGTATCCGGTGGCGAATACCGGTCCAATGTTTCCCGGAACCTTTGATCACTACCATGCCAGCTTGATCCTCTTGTGGCAAAAGGATCGGGGCACTGCCGGCCATCAGCTCAACCTCGACCTCCAGGCCGTCGGTGTGGCGAAAAGCGTATTCGCGCATCGGGTCGGAGACGTTGCCATTGATCTGAGGGTGGGGACTGTCGAACACCGCGAGGACAGTATCGCCGATGTTGGCTTTGGTGTATCTCAGGTTCTTCCAGTGCTCGCCGCCCTGCGCGCGGCTGAACCAGGACGCCTCGTTTACCTCGAGGAGCCAGAAATCCACCTTCACCCGCGCGCCCAAGCGAAGCTCGCCGAGATCCTGGCCGACGCTGCCAAGCGCGGCGTCCGCGTCGTGGCTGAGACCCACAGCTCGCTATTGCTTAGGGCCATTCAGACACTTGTGGCAAAGGGCGATCTTGACCCGGATCTAGTGCGGTTGCACTGGTTCACTCGGGATGCCAGTGGCATTACCCAGGTGAGCAGCGCCAAGCTGGACGCTAACGGTGCGTTCGGCGATTGGCTCGAAGATTTTGGAGACGTCGCTCTCGACTCTGAGCAACAATACCTCGACGCTGTCGAGGACCGCCTCGCCCATTGAATGGCGGCCGTCTCCAGACGTTTGGTCATCGATGCGTCCGTGGCGTCAGCGGCTGGTCTCACGACGAAGCCGACTTCGCGAAGATGCCGTGAGTTTCTTCAAGCGGTGCCCGCCATCAGCCACCGTGTAACGATGACGCGTGTGCTCAGAGAAGAATGGGATCGCCACCAGTCACAGTTTGCGAAGGCATGGCTCGCGGAGATGACGAGCAAGGCGAAGGTGCAGGATGTTGCGGACGTTCGGAATGAGCAACTGCGGGCCGAGGCGCCCAACACGCCTTCCGCTCAAAAGGATCTTCACCTAATCGAGGCGGCCCTAGCAACCGACAGAATCGTGATCTCGCTGGATAATAGGGCGCGCACCGAACTAGCGGTCCACACGGCTGCTGAAGTGATGTGGGTCAATCCGGTCGATGAAGGCGGTCACGTCATATACTGGCTGAACAAAGGCGCGGAGCCAGTCGATGAGTGGAAGCTGGGGCAGCACTAACGGCGGACTTCGTTTGCGGCGGCCGACCTGTGGACGCGGGGCCGCCGAAAGTGAAACAATACCCAGTGGCCTTACTCCCAATGCCTCTGTTTAAGAAATCGCGCAAGACGGAGCGCGCCGCAGACGGCGGCCTGGTTCGCTTTGTGGTGCGCGCCGCACCCCTTGCGCTTTTGACCGCTGCTTCGCTCGCCGCCCAAGCCCCCGCGCAGCCCGCGCGCCCCCGCAATATGCTGATCGGCCGGGCCGTTCCCGATCCCGCCGCCGTCGAGCGCGGCCAGAAAATCTTCTCCGCCAACTGCGGCTTTTGCCATGGCACGAACGCGCAAGGCGGCGACTCCGGACCCGATCTGGTGCGCTCCCCGCTCGCCCTCGATGACGAGCGCGGCGATAAAATCGGCCCCGTGATCCTGCAGGGACGCACCAACAAAGGCATGCCCGCTTTTCATCTGCCCGCCGAGCAAATCCAGGATATCGCCGCCTTCCTGCGCTCCCGCCAGCAGGCCGCCATCGATCGCAACGCTTACACCATCCTCAACGTAGTCACCGGCGACGCGCAAAAGGGCCGGGAATATTTTAACGGTCAGGGACGATGCAGCACCTGTCATTCCCCCACCGGCGACCTCGCGGGCCTCGCCAAGAAATACGACGCCGTTGCTCTGCAATCGCGCTTCCTGTACCCGCGGGCGCGCCCAGGCGATTCGCAGCCGGTCCGCTCCCAGGTCACGGTTACGCTCGCGTCCGGCCAGACTGTCTCGGGCACGCTCGATTATCTCGACGACTTCAATGTCGCCCTGCGCGACGACGCGGGCGAATATCACTCCTTCTCGCGCGATCCCCGGCTCAAGATCGACGTCCGCGACCCTCTTGCCGCTCATGCCGAGCTGATCAAGAAATACACTGACTCCGACATGCACAACCTCCTCGCTTACCTGGTGACCTTGAAATGAAGCTCGCACTGGCTGCGTCCATACTGGTTACACTCTGGCTCGCTGGATTCTCGCTCTCGGCGCAAGGCCTCGATCCCGCTCAGTTGCTTAAGCCGCCAACGGATACTTGGCCCACTTACAACGGCGATTACTCGGGCCGCCGATTCAGCCCGCTCTCACGCATTAACTCAGCCAACGTCACCACGATGACTTTGGCGTGGGAGTACCGCCTCGATCCCGGCGCCGGCGCCCTCACGGCTCCCATTAAATCCACGCCGCTCGAAGTCAATGGCGTCCTCTATTTCACGCTTCCCGATCACGCCTGGGCCGTCGACGCGCGCACCGGCCGCCAGCTCTGGCATTACCAATGGGAAACCCACGGCGGCATCCACATCGGCAGCCGCGGCTTCGGCATGTATGGAAGCTGGCTCTATTTCGAGACGCCTGACAATTACCTGGTCTCGCTCAATGCCAAGGACGGCACCGAGCGCTGGCACGTGGAAATCGCCGACGTGAATCAGGAGTATTTTTCCACGCCCGCGCCTATCGTCATTCGCAATCACATCATCGTCGGCGTGGGCGGCGATTCGCTGGACCTTCCCGGGTATCTCGAATCGCGCGATCCGGAAACCGGCCAGCTGCAATGGCGCTGGAACACCACGCCGCGCAAAGGCGAGGCCGGCGCCGAAACTTGGCCCAATCCGGAAGCCATGGAACACGGCGGCGGCATGACCTGGGTGCCCGGCACTTACGACCCCGAGCTCAATCTCTACTATCTCGGCACCGGCAATCCCAACCCGGTGATGGCGGGCCAAGGCCGCAAGGGAAGCAACCTGTGGACCTGTTCCATCGTCGCCTTGAATCCCGACACGGGCAAATTGGCGTGGTATTTTCAAGCTTCGCCGCACGACACGCACGATTGGGACGACGCCGAAACTCCCGTACTCATCGACGGCGAGATCGATGGCCGGCCCCGCAAACTGCTCGCGCAATCCAGCCGCAACGGCTACTTCTTCGTGCTCGATCGCACTAACGGGAAGAACATCCTGTCGAAGCCCTTCATCGACCTCAACTGGTCCAAGGGCCTCGACGCGAAAGGCCAGCCCATCGGTAGACCGGAGAAGGAGCCACAGCCCGACGGCACTCTCGTGATCCCCGCCATGGGCGGCGCCGCGAATTGGCCTTCGCCCAGCTTCGATCCGGAGACCGGCCTGTTCTACGTCAACGCGTCATCGTCCTACAGTCTTTTCTACCTCACCGACACCGCCGACAAACCCGAAGGCTACGGCGGCCGCGATTCCGGCGTTTACGCCACGCTCGCGCTCAAGGCCATCGACTACCGCACCGGCCAGATCCGCTGGACGCACGACTACAATCGCGGCGGACCGCTCACCGGCATCTTGACCACCGCTGGGAAGCTGCTATTTACCGGCGATCCCTCCGGCAACTTCATCGCCTATGACCCGGCGACGGGGAAAATTCTGTGGCACGCGCATCTCATCAGCACGATAAGTAATGGACCGATGACCTACGAACTCGATGGCCGACAGTATGTCGTCGTAGGCGCCGGAGATTCGTTATACGGCTTCACACTTCTGCAGTAGCCGTGTCGCCGCGCACACACCTTTGTTGAACGTTACACGCCGTTTCTTCTTCCATGTCAGCTAAGTGATTGTGCCGTCATTGCCAGTTCATTTGGAAGCGGCTGTGCTTCTCCAAGGCCGTGACCGGATCGTCCGGCACAGTTCAAGGAGGTTCGTATGTTCCCAAACGATTTTGAAAATAACTCTGACAATGCACCGCGCGCTCACACCAGCGTCCTATGGATCTTGATCCCAGGACTGGCTCTCGCGCTAGCGGGAGACATCTATCAATTCAGGAGAAGCGCTCATCTCGCAAGCGATATGGCCGCGAATGAGCGCAACACCCAGCTCGAACTTCACAAAGTGGCGGATTCCACCGGCGCTGCCCTCAGACTCGATCAGCAACGCTTGGATGAGTTGAAGGATCAACTCAACACCTCCGCTGCCGCCACTCTGCGGCAGGCCCGGTCCGAGGTCAAGCGCAGCAGCGCGAAACTGACGCAAAGCCTGTCGCAGGAGCATCAGGAAGTGATCGACCAGCTGTCCGGCCTAGAGCAAGACACCAGCGCTAGACTCGACGACACCAGTTCCAAGCTCGACGACACCAGTTCCAAGCTAGACGACACGAGTGCGAAGCTCGACGACACGAGTGCGAAGCTGAATCAGGTCGCGGGCGATCTAAACAAGACCGGCTCCGAAGTCAAGCAAGTGGCGGGCGACCTCGGCGTGATGAGCGGGCGAGTGGCCACCAACGCCAAAGAGCTGGCTGCCTTGCGCGAGCTGGGCGAACGCAACTACTTCGAGTTCGACCTCCACAAAACCAATCAACCCCAGAAGGTCGGCGATATCCGGCTGATTCTGAGGAAGTCCGATCCGAAGCATAATCGCTATACCCTGCGAGTGCTGGCCGACGACAAAACCGTCGAAAGGAGAGACAAGACCATCAACGAGCCGGTGCAGCTCTATGTTTCCGGAAGCCACCAGCCCTATGAAATCGTGGTGAACGAGATTAAGAAGCACGAAGTGGTCGGTTACCTCGCGACTCCCAAGGTCCAGCTTTCGAGCATGCACCTTAGCCAGTAACCGCGGCCACGCTAGCCTCGCGGGCGTAGGTCGCCGTAGCTCGGCAGCCCCGCGATCCCGCGCGCGCTCATCACCGCTCGCAACACCGCCCGGGCCATCGCATCCGCCGCCAGCGCGCCGATGGCCCCGGGATTGGCCCGCGCCTGATTCGCGCCCGTCGCCACCGCGAAGATCGTATCGCCGTCACTGGGCGTGTGCACCGGATAAATGGTCCTTGCCAGCCCATCATGCGCCATCTGCGCGACTTTGGTGGCTTGCGCTTTATCCAGCGCGACGTTCGTGGCCACTACGCCGATGGTTGTGTTCGCACCGTCGGCCCGCACGCTGTAGCCTTCCCGTATGCGCGCCATCGAATCCATAAATCCCGATCCATCCGCCGTGCGCGCGCCCGCAATAATCTTGCCCGTCTTCGGATCCACCACGTCGCCGACCGCGTTCACCGCGACAATCGCCCCCACCACGATTCCCGTGTCGCCCACGCGGACACTGGCGCTTCCCAGCCCCGACTTCATCGCCTGCTTCATGCCAAACATTTTGCCGATCGCCGCGCCGGCGCCCGCGCCTACGTTTCCTTCCGCCACTCGCTCCGTGGTCGCCGCTTGGCAAGCCTTGTATCCAGACTCCGCCGTCGGGCGAATTTTTGAATCGCCGATCTCCAAATCGTAAAGAATCGCGGCCGGCACAATCGGCACCACGACATCTCCAACGGCATAGCCCAATCCATGCTCTTCCAAAAACCGCACCACACCCGACGCCGCATCCAATCCAAAAGCGCTGCCGCCCGCGAGCATAATCGCTTGCACCTGCTGCACCGTGTTGACCGGATTCAACAGGTCCGTCTCGCGAGTCCCCGGCGCGGACCCGCGCACATCCACGCCCGCCGTCGCGCCCTTTCCGAACAGCAGCACGGTGCAACCGGTCGGCCTGCGCGTTTCGGTGAAGTGGCCGACTTTCACGCCCTGCACGTCCGTAATGCTGCCGGCAGCCTCGCCTTCCGAAGCGGCACCCTCCCGCGCAAGCGCGGCGATTGTAGTCAGTGCGGCCAGGGCGCGGCTGAATTCACGTCTCTGCATTGCTTTCAGTTTACCCCCCGCGCTAATATCGGTTTCCACACGAGTCACACGAATGCGTCACATTGCTTGGCTGATCCTGGCTTGGCTGATCCTGTTCGCCGGTCTTGCACTCCTGGCGCAAAATCGGCCCACTCGCTCCTGGACGTTCGCCGTTTCGGGCGACTCCCGCAACTGTGGCGACATCGTGATGCCCGCCATCGCCGCGGGCGTTCGCAAAAGCGGCGCCGCTTTCTATTGGCACCTGGGCGACTTTCGGGCCATCTACAGACTCGATGAAGACATGTCGCCACCCGCCGAGCTCGGCCTGGGCAACCAGCCTCTCGACACCCCCACCTACCTGAAGGAAGCCTGGCCCGATTTCATCGCGCACCAGATCGTCCCCTTCGGCGCCCTGCCCGTCTACCTGATGATGGGCAACCATGAGACCGTCGCGCCGATGACGCGCGAAGCCTGGCTAGTGCAGTTCGCCGATTGGCTGGAGACGCCCACGCTCCGCGCGCAGCGCCTGAAAGACGATCCCCGGGATCACAAGCTGCATGCCTACTATCACTGGACGGAACGCAACATCGATTTCATTTCGCTCGACAACTCCACGCCCGATCAATTCGATCCCGAACAAATGAAATGGCTCCACGCGGTGGTCGATCGCGATGAAGCGTCCCCGCAAATCCAAAGCATCGTCGTCGGAATGCACGAAGCGCTGCCCGGCAGCTTCAGCCGCACGCACAGCATGAGCGAATCCAAGCTCGGCGACGCGAGCGGACGGGAAGCCTATCGAGCGCTGTGGCACGCGCACGAGGCCGCGCACAAACGCGTCTACGTTCTGGCCAGCCACTCGCACTTCTACATGGACAATGTTTTCGAAACCGCGGACTGGAAGGACCAGGTTCTGCCCGGCTGGATCATCGGCACCGCCGGCGCTCAGCGCTACAAGTTGCCGCCGGACATCAGCCCCGCGCAACACGCCCAGACCAATGTCTACGGATATATGATCGCCACCGTCACGCCCGGCGGCGCGGTCGCGTTCGCTTTCGAACGCCTGAGCCTGGACAACCTGCGCGCTATCAGCGGCGCCAGCTATCCGGAATCGCTCATCCGCTGGTGCTACGAGAACAACAAGCAATAACCGAACACAATAAAAAAGGCCCCGATCTCTCGGGGCCGATTGCATGAACCCTAAACTGCTGCGAGCCCTCTCGGGGCGCCAAGGTCTTACTTCTTTTTCTTGGCGGGCGCTTTCTTAGCGGCCTTCTTCGCAGCCTTCTTTGTTGCGTTCTTCATCGATTGATTCTCCCTAACATCAGATTTGCGATCTAAGATCGCAGTGTGATTCATATATAAGGTGGTTTGAGTCGAAAGTCAAGAAAAAAATGCTGATCGGTCCCGGCTCACCCGGCCTCCGCGCCGCCCTCGGACCCCAAAACCATTTGTACTTCGAATTGTTCTCGGCCTCGCCACTCCACAAACACGCGATTTTGTTGTTGCCCGCGCGCCGCGCTCGCGTTACGATCGGACCAAGTGACCTTTCGCCGCTCCATCACAATGCCGGGCGCCGCAATGCCGGGCGCCGCAATGCCGGCCGCGATCTTCGCGCTCACGGTGGCCGGTCTCGCGCTGGCAGGCTGCGCCAAGAAGCACCAGCGCACCGCCGCACCGCCGCCACCGTCATCTTCACCACGCGCCGCTTCCGGCGAAACCGGACTCGCCAGCTGGTACGGGCATCCCTATCACGGCCGCCCCGCCGCTAACGGCGAGATCTACGACATGGAAGGCTTCACCGCCGCGCATCGCACGCTGCCCTTCGGAACCTGGGTTCGCGTGGTGAATCTCACCAACGACAAAACGGTGGACGTCCGCATCACTGACCGCGGGCCCTTCGTGGAAAACCGCATCATCGATCTTTCGCACGCCGCCGCCGGCGCCATCGGACTCATCGGACCGGGAGTCGCGCGCGTCCGCCTGAACATCCTCTCGGCCCCCGCCACCGCCGCCGCCCAGAATTGGTATGCGGTCCAAGCCGGCGCATTCCTGGATCAAGACCGCGCCGAGCGTGTGCGCGCCGCGCTGGAACGCGAGTATGGATCGGCGCACCTGGTGTTCCGTCCGGGCAGTCCTCCAATGTGGCGAGTGCTGGTGGGACGGGCACCCTCCGAAACTGCCGCCAATGTTTTGGCCCAGCGCATCGGCCAAAAGGAGGGTACCGCATTTGTGGTACGCCTCGATCCTGCTACAAGTGCCCAGCGCCAAGCGGCGCCGGCGCGCAATGAGGCTTCAGCGCCCTAAGGCTCCCTCAGTGGTTTCTCGGAGCTCGCCCACAGAGCCTGGCACATCAGTACTAAACGCCATACCCCCAAATGAAGTGGCTCCTGTACCCCAAATAATACCGGAATCTAATACCGTAGGGTGTTGTCGAAATCCTAAAGTCCTCGTAGAGTTTATGAAGGACGAAGACACTCTCTTCTCTAACTGCTGAAATCTGGGGTCTCGTGTTTGAATGCTAGCGCAAGCTGACGAATCCAAACCGTTGCTGGTCGGCCAGTCCCCACGCATCCGGAATGTCCTGCGGATGGTGGAAAAGTTGGGCCGTTGCCGTTGGCCGGTCCTGCTGCTCGGCGAAACCGGTACTGGAAAGGAAGTAGTTGCGCGATCCATACATAATGTCCAGGCGACAGGACCCTTCGTCACCATCGATTGTTCCTCGCTGGTCGGCCCGCTCATGGAGAGCGAGCTGTTTGGCCATGTCAAAGGCGCATTCACCGGCGCGGTAACGCCCAAGACGGGCTTGATTGAAACAGCCAACGGAGGCACCGCTTTCTTCGACGAGATCGGCGAGCTGCCGCTCGATCTGCAGGCCAAGCTGTTGCGCGTTTTGCAAGAGAAGGAATTCCGGCCAGTTGGTTCGCTGACGCAAAAGCGCTCCG
>Ga0302324_100002833_pt1 | contig 39516 bp, 27 predicted proteins | sample Palsa_T0_1_FD_201949 | JGI IMG/M metagenome (GOLD analysis project Ga0302324, IMG submission 201949) | Peat permafrost microbial communities from Stordalen Mire near Abisko, Sweden - Palsa_T0_1 | ecosystem: Environmental > Terrestrial > Soil > Palsa > Peat permafrost | place: Sweden: Abisko...
GAAGCAGACCACGTGGACCGGCGCGTTGCGGTGGTCATCACCAGCCCGCAATTCGATCGCTTGATCACCTACGCTGGATTACGCGCAGCGTTTGACATCTTCGATGACGACCGTGACGCCCGCGCGTTTCTGCTGGAGTCCGATTCATGAGCGTACCGGCACGCATCACGTTGCGCGAACGCGCGGTACCGAGTGCAGCGACCGCGCTGCGGACCGGGTTACGCGCCTTCTTAACGCGCCTCGCGCCGGATCCGCGCTGGCAGGATGACGTGCTGACGGCCGTCGGCGAAGCCGTCGCGAATGCCGTCGAGCATGCCTACGATCCGCACAATCCGGGCGAAGTCTCGGTCAGTGTGCGCGCGGAGCGCGACGCGCTGGTGGTCGAAGTGCGCGATAACGGTCGCTTCCAGACGCGCGAGCAAACCCCGGGCCGTGGTCACGGACTCAACATCATGCACGCCATCGCCGATTCGGTCTCGATCGACAAAGCCGGCGGAACGCGCATTCGGCTCACGTTCCGCCGGACGTAGCCCTATTCGAAGCGCAACGCTTCGATCGGATCGAGACGGGCAGCTTTTGCGGCCGGATACCAGCCGAAGAAGATGCCGACGAGCGCCGAGAATCCGACGGACATCACGACGGCTTCCGGCGGCACCGTCGCAGGCCAGCCGCCGATTTGCGACACGGCGAACGACCCGGCGATGCCGATGAGCGCGCCGATCGCGCCGCCCGCCGTCGCCAAGACAACGGCTTCGATCAGGAACTGCCAGAGGATCGCGTTGCGCCGAGCGCCGACGGATTTGCGCAAACCGATTTCACGCGTCCGCTCGGTCACGGACACGAGCATGATGTTCATGATGCCGATACCGCCGACAACCAGCGATACCGCGGCGACGCCGGCGAGCAACGCTTGCATCGTGGCAGCCGTTGCCGACGCCGCGCTTGCGATATCGGCAAGGTTACGGATCGTGAAGTCATCCGGCATCCCGGGCGCGATACGATGCCGCGCTTCCAAGAGCGTTGTGGCTGCACTTTGCACGCTTGCGATATCGTCCGGATCGGTTGCCGAGATTTGCAGCGTGCCGATAAACGTTTGACCCGTGAGCCGCTCGAGCGCCGAGGTGTACGGCATCAGGATCGTGTCGTCCTGATCCTGGCCGACACCGCTTTGGCCTTTTGCCGTGAGCACGCCGCTCACGACAAACGGCACGCCTTTGATCAGGATTGTTTGCCCAACGGGATTTGCGCCGTTCGGAAACAGATTTGTGACGACGGTTTGACCGAGCACGGCGACCTTCGCAGCCGACGCGACGTCGGATTGCGAAAAGAACGTGCCGGCTGCCATCGGCCAACTGCGAATGTACGTGTAGCTGGGTGAAACACCCGTTGCGGTGGTTTGCCAATTGTTACCGCCGGCGACGACTTGCGTACGGATCGTGACGACCGGCGAAACCGCCGCGACGCCCGGCAATTTGGCCAGCGCCAAGCCGTCGTTTGCGGTCAATGTCGATGCGCCGCCGCTGCCCGTCCGCGCACCGGCCGTCGAAACACTGCCGGGGAGGACGACGAGCAGATTGCTCCCCAAGCTATTGATTTGATTGCTGACCGACGTGCGTGCGCCCGCGCCGATGGCGACGGTGACGATCACCGCGGCGACGCCGATAATGACGCCGAGCATCGTCAAGAGCGAGCGCGAACGATTGCGCAGGAGCGCATCGGTTGCAATGCGGAGAATCGCGCGAATGTTCATACCGCAGCCGCAGTGCGCGCCGGGACCGGCGCGTCCGAGATGATGTGTCCGTCGCGAAACGTCACCATCCGTTTGGCGTGCGCACCGACATCGGGCTCGTGCGTTACGATCAAGATCGTCATACCGCGCTCCCGGTTGAGACGTTCGAACAGCGCCATCACGTCATCAGACGCGCGGGTATCGAGCGCGCCGGTCGGTTCGTCGGCCAAGATCAGACTGGGATTGTTGACGAGTGAGCGGGCGATTGCGACGCGCTGTTGTTGTCCGCCGGAAAGCTGATTGGGTTGATGATGCATGTATTTCTCAAGGCCGACCTCGGCAAGCGCCTCGGTTGCCGCAAGGCGCCGCGCCGCTTCGGGAACGCCCGCGTAGAGCATCGGCAACTCAACGTTATCGATGGCACTCGTGCGCGGCAGCAGATTGTAGGCCTGAAAAACGAAACCCAACCGCCGGCTGCGAATGTCGGCGAGATCGTCTTCACTGAACTCGGTGACGTCGTGGCCCTCGAAGAGATACGTACCCGACGTGGGCCGATCGAGAAAGCCGACGATGTGCATGAAGGTCGACTTTCCTGAACCGGACGGTCCCATCACCGCCACGAACTCGCCGGAGGCGATCGTGAGATCGACGCCGGCCAGCGCGACGACGTCTTCGCCCGCCAGCGGATAGACGCGGCGCAGGTTGCGCACATCGACGACGTTTGCCATTAGCGGAGCCCGCGCGTCGACGGTGCGGCTCCCGCCAGCGGATCGCGATTTGCCGCTGCCGCAGCCGGCGCGCGCGCCGCCTTACTGGAGTCGCCGGTGACGACCATGTCGCTCGTGGTGAGCGTACCGCTCGTCGGTTCGACGGCCGCTGTGCTCGCGTTGACGAGATCGATCTTCACCGGCACCCGCACGAGCGCCCCGTTCCGCTGCACGAACACGCGTCCGGTCGATCCGGCCGCCAGCGTCGAACTCGCGCCGCCGGTCGTGGCGCCCCACGGCGAGGCGTTGCCCGCCGCGCGCGTGCCGGTGCCGCCGGCAGCCGCTGTCCCCGTACGACGTGCGCCGGTACGCGGTCCCGAACCGGCGGTCCCCGCCGGGGGAGTGTAGCTGAGTGCCGCCAGCGGAACGATGAGCGCGTTTGCCGACTCGGCGATGTGAATGGATGCGTTGGCCGTCATGCCGGGCAGCAACTGGCCGTCGGTATTCGTGACGAGCACGACCGTCGTGTACGTCACGACATTATTCGTCGTCGTCGGATTGATGCGAACTTGCGACACCTTGCCGTGGAACATACGGTTCGGGTACGCCAAGACCGTGAAGTCGACCGCGTCGCCGGCACGCATGTTGCCGATGTCGGGCTCGCCGACGGACAAGTCAACTTCCATCTTGTTGAGATCCTGCGCGATCGAGAACAAGGTCGGCGTTTGCAAGCTTGCGGCAACGGTTTCGCCGACGGAAATATTGCGCGCGATGACCGTGCCCGTGACGGGTGACGTAATAACCGTGTGCTGCAAGTTCAACTGGGCTTGTTGGACCTGGGCTGCTTGAATACCGATTGCAGCACTACTGGCGGCCGCCGTGGCCGTTTGTCCGACCGCCTGCGAGCCGGCCGTTCTTGTTTGCGCGACGAGCGATGCGCTTTGAGCCGAGCTTGCCGCCGCGGCGCTTACGCTCGCGTCAGCTTCGAGCCGGGCTTGTTGGGCCGCCGACTGCGCGCTTGAGACGCCGCTCTGCGCACCGATGAGCGCGGACTGATCGGTATCAGATTGACTTTGGGCGATATACCCTTGGGCGAGCAGCGTCTTATCGCGCGTCATTGTTTGTTGCGCGAGCGTCAGCGCGCTCTGCGCTTTGACGACGTTGGCATTGGCCGTGGCGATCGCCGCCTGATTCATGCGCGCCGTTTCGGCGGCGTCTTGTGCGCTGGCTTGCGCGGCGCGCGCGGTGTCGTCTGCAACGCTGACACTGCTTTGTGCGCCCTGCGCGTTCGCGGTCGCCGCTTGCGCATCGGCCTGCGATTGCGCTAGGGATGCCTGCGATTGGGCAAGCGCGGCTGCAAACGTGGTGGGGTCGATCTTCGCGAGGACCTCACCTTGCGTCACGCGCGAATTGTAGTCGACGTTGATCTGGGAAATCGTTCCCGAGACCTGCGTGCCGACGGCAATCGTATTTTGCGGATTCACCGTGCCCGTTGCGGTCACGGTCTGCACGACATCGCCGCGCACCACCGGCGTGGTGAGATAGGAGACATTTGCGGCGACGCGATTGCGCACCAGAACGACCGTCGTAACGATGAGCGCCAAGGCGACCACGATCGCGGCGAGCACGCGCCACCGCTGTTTGGCAGGCTTGCGGCCTCCGAAAACGGGGTTGGTGCCGGCGGCGTGACCGTTTGTGGACGGCCGTTCGAGAATGTTCATGGCTGTAGTATCCCAACGTGGGCAGCCAAGCAATCATGCTAAAGATCAAATAATAAGACGTTCGTAGGAAGCTGGCAACAGCGTAGCGAGGAAGCGCTCACCGCAGGCAGCGCCCGAGGCGCTAACTTACCTCGCCAGCGACGGATCGAGCCGCGGTTCACCACCGGGCGCACGCGACGGGCCGTCGGTGCTGAGCGGCTCTCGCACCGACATTGCTACATAGACGACCGGTACGAGCAACAGGGTCAGCAACAGCGAACTCGCCAGACCGCCGATGACGACGGTGCCGAGCGACCGCGCCGCCTGCGCACCGGGATCGAGCACGAGTGCCAGCGGCGTCATGCCGGCGATCATTGCGATCGTCGTCATCATGATGGGGCGGAACCGTTCGCGAGCTGCTTCGCGTATCGCCCCGATGCGGCCCAGACCCTCACGCCGGCGCATGTTCGCAAAGTCGACGAGCAGGATACCGTTCTTCGTAACCAAGCCGATCAGCAAGACCGAACCGATCAACGAGAAGAGGTTCAGCGTCTGATGGGTGAGCGCCAGCGAGCCGAGCGCACCGACGACGGCGACCGGCACGGCGAACATAATGATGAACGGCGTGCGATAACTGTTGTAGAGCGCGACCATGAGCAGATACACCAGGATGACCGACAGCATGAGCGCGATCGTCATGCCTTGGACCGTCGAGCTGACCTGCTGTTCGTTGCCGCCGGCCGACGCTCCGACGGTTACCGTCGACGGCAAATTCAAGTCGGCCAGGCGTTTACTGAAGGCACGCTGCACGTTGGAAAGGGTTGCGCCCGGCGCCAGGTTGGCGCCGATGTAAACGACGCTTTGCCGGTTGATGCGCATGATCATCGGCGGCGCGGGCGCCTGCACGAGCTGTGCGATGTCGCCGACATGGATCATCGAGCCGTTGCTGGCGCGAATGGGAATCGCGGCAATGGCGCTTAGCGAGTTCTGCGCGGCAAGCGGATAGGTAACGAGCACATCCTTGAGGCCGTCGGGGCCGGTGAACTGCGTCGCGAGATCGCCGCCGAACGTGGCGCGAATGGCCGTCGACGCGGTGCCGACCGGTGCGTCAAGTGCGCGCGCACGATCGCGGTCGAAGATGACTTCAACTTGCGGCGCGTTGGCGCTGGCCGACGTTGTGACATCGATCGCTCCGGGGGTGGCTTTGAGCGCCGTAACGACTTGTGCAGCGTATTTCTCCGGCTGCCCGTCAACGCTGGAAACGACTTCGTCGATCGGTTGCGCGTTGCCGCCGGAAATGTCGGTCGCCGGGACCGCGACGGTATTCGCGAGCGGAACGAGCTTTTGTGCCTCGCTTTGGAATTGCGCTGCCCAATAAGCGGTTGAATGCCCACGCCTGTCGTTGAGATAAACGTCGATCTGCGCGATCGCCGCATTGTCGATGTAGCCGGTGAGTTGGCCCAGATACGCGCCGGCTGTCGATGATTCGGTACGCACGTCGGGGCTTTGATTGACGACGCGTTCAACGGCGAGCAAGCCCTCGCGCGTCGTTTCAAGCGGCGTGCCGCTCTGGAATGTCATCGTCACGTAGATCTCGCCCCGGTCGACGGGCGGAATGTACTCGAAGCCAACCAGACCCAGCGGGATCAGGAGTAGTGCAAGAACGAGCGAAATAGCCGACACGGCAACGACCGTACGCCCGTGTGCGAGCCCCCATGTCAGAAAGCGGTCGACGTACGCGCTGCGCGCCCGTTCAAAGCGCACCGTGAACCACTCGATGGCGCCCCACGGCTTCCAGTGCGAAAGCAGCGCCCAGCGGCCGGCGAGCGACGGGGTGACGGTAAAGGAAACGAACAGTGAGGTCAAAGTCGCGACGGTTACGACGAGGCCGAACTCGCGCAAGAACAAACCGACGGAACCCGGCAAGAACGAGATCGGCAAGAACACCACGACGTCGACGAGCGTGATCACGATTGCGGCGACACCGATCTCGTTACGGCCGGTGACCGCCGCTTCTTTCGGCGGCTCGCCGCGCGAGAAGTGGCGTTCGACGTTTTCAAGCACGACGATCGAGTCGTCGACGAGGATGCCGATGATGAGCGTCATCGCCAAGAGCGAAACGGTGTCGAGCGTAAAGTGCGCCAGTTTCATGGCGCCCAGCGTTACGAGCAGCGACGACGGGATCGCGATCATGACGACGATCGCGTTGCGCCACGAGCGCAAGAAGAAGAGCATGACGATACCGGTCAGCACGATCGCCCATACCAGCGTCCAGCCGACATCGGTGAGCTGCTGCTCGGTATAGGTGGACTGAACGTTGAGCACGTCGAGCTGAACGTCGGGATAGGTGCGCCGCAACGTCGGCAAAGCGGCCAAGACGGCACGCGACGTCTCGACTTCGCTCGTGCCGGCCGACTTTTGAATGTTGAGAACGACGCACGGCTCGCCCTTCGTATAGGCGAAAACGCGCTGCGTTTCGTAGGTGTCCTTGACGCTGGCAACATCGGCGATGCGCATCAGGCGCGGCTCGGCACTAAACCCGTTGGTACCCGCCGTCGTCGAGGAACCGTTCCCCAGCAAGAGGTTTGCGACGGTCGGAACATTTTGAATGTCGCCGCGCACGTCGAGGTTGGTTTCGCGATTGGGCGAGTAGACGATGCCGCCCGGTGCGCGCACGTTGTTGCTGTTGATCGTGGTGATGATGTCGGTGATCGTAAAGCCCGAGCCCACCAGCAGCTGGGGATTGACGTCCACCGTGATCGCCGGCGTAACGGTACCATTCGATTGGACGAATGAAACGCCCGGAATCTGCTCGAGCGACGGTACGATCTTGTTGATCGCAAGCGACGAAAGATCGCCGGGCGCAAGCGACCGCGAGTGCATGACGAGCGAAACGACGACCGCTTCGCTGGGATTATAGAGCGCGATCTGCGGCGCCGTGATGTCGTTCGGCAATTGTCGCGTCGCATTCTGGACGCGGCCTTGCACTTGAACGAGATCGTTGTTCTGATCGGACGTCAGCTGAAAAACGGCGACGACGGAGGCCGCGCCGGGTTGGATCGACGTTTCGAGATGGTCGAGGTTCGGCGATCCGGCAAGCTGATCTTCAAGCGGCCGCACGATCGCGTCACGCATTTCCGTCGTGGACGCGCCCGGATAGCTCAACAGCACTTGAATCGAGGGAACGTCGGTGCTCGGAAACTGTTGCTGAACGAGGGACCTACCGGCGATCAGTCCGCCCAGCGTCACGAGCGCAAGAAAAACGGTAACCAGCGTCGGTCGCTGGACGAAAACGCGTGTCAGCGACATCCTAGTTTGACTCCACGGGTGTGAGGTTCGGCCGCACGTCGGGGCGCCCGCGGCCGGGGACGGGTTCTGCCGGAGGGCCGGGCGCCATCCACATATAGACGACCGGTATCAAGACCAGCGTGAGAATGAGCGAACTCGTGAGTCCGCCGATGACGACCGTGCCGAGCGAACGCTTCGATACCGAACTTGCATCAAGCGCGAGCGCGAGCGGCATCATGCCCGCGATCATCGATACCGTCGTCATGACGATCGGCCGGAATCGTTCGCGTGCGGCTTGACGGATCGCCGTGAGTTTGTCCATTCCGGCCAGGACCTTATGATGTGCGAAATCGACGAGCAAGATCCCGTTCTTACTAACGAGGCCGACGAGCATCACGACGCCGATCAACGAGAACAGATTGAGACTTTGGTGCGTAAGCGCGAGTGCGCCGAACGCGCCGATCGAGGCGACCGGTACGGAGAACATGATGACCAGCGGTGCGCGATACGCGTCGTACAGCCCGATCATGAGCAAGTACACGAGCGAAAACGACAGGACCAGCGAAACGCCCAGGCCGTTGACCGTCTGAATGAGGTTCTGCTGATTGCCGCCGGGGGCTGCGCTGATGACGACCGTATTGGGAAAATTGAGCGCTTTGATGCGGTTGAGGAAGTCGGCTTCAACCGTTGACAGCGGCGTGCCCGGGGTTACGTTGGCGCTGATGTGAATGACGGTCTGCCGGTTGACGCGCGTGATCAGCGCCTGCGACGGATTGTTTACCAACACCGCGACGTCGCCGAGATGGACGATTTGCCCGCTGCGCGTGCGCAGCGTGATTGCGCTCAGTTGCGCGAGGCTCGTCTGATCGGCGATTGGATACAGGACCTGAACGTATTTGGTTCCGTTGGTCGTATCGAATTGGGTGGCGAGTGTCCCTCCAAAGGCCGAACGTACCGCGGTCGACGCCGAACCGATATCAAGATCGAGCGCACGGGCCCGATCGCGATCGAACTGAATGTCGATCTGCGGCGAAAGACGCAACGCCGAACTGTTGACGTTGGCAGTCCCCGGTGTGTCCTCAAGCACTTGCAGCACTTGCGCAGCATAGGCGTCGGGTTCGCCGCGCGTCGAGGTAACCGTGACGTCAATCGGCTGCGCATTGCCGCCGCGCGTGCCGGTCGCCTGAATCGCGGTGACGCGCGCATCGGGTACGAGCTTGTGGCCCATGACGTTGAGCATCTGCGCGACTTTATCGGTTGCCATCTTGTGATCGGGATTGAGCAAAACGCGCAGTTGACCGGTCGAACCCAGCGCAATGCCGCCGCCGAAACCGGCCTGCGCCGTTCCGGTCGTCGACGTGATGCGCTGCACGTCGGGGACGGCCTCCAAGTACGCGGCGGTCAGCTTCTTGATCGCGATGTCGGTCGTTGTCAGCGGCGTCCCGGTTGGAAACTGCACGGACACGAACACCTGGCCCGCATCAACGGCCGGAATGAACTCGAAGCCGATGATCCCCAGCGGCTGGACGAGCGCGACCGCTCCCACCGTTAAGACAAAGCTGACGGCTGCGACGAGCCAGCCGTGTTTGAGTGCGCCCATGAGGACACGTTCGCTGTAAAACGTCCGCAAACGGTCGAAGCCGGCGGTAAACGCGCGGATAAATCGCGGCGCTCGCCACTGCGAGCGTAACGACCAATTTCCCGCCAGCGCGGGTGTAATCGTAAAGGAGACAATGAGTGAAGTGAGCGTCGCGATCGTGACCACGATGCCGAACTCGCCGAGAAAGCGGCCCGTTTGCCCCGGCAGAAAGGCGATCGGTAAAAACACGACGACATCGACAAGCGTGATGACCACGGCCGCCGGCCCGATTTCGGCTCGGCCCAGGATCGCCGCCGTGCGCGGTCCTTCGCCGGCTTCGTAGTGGCGCTCGATATTTTCGAGCACGACGATCGAGTCGTCGACCAAGATGCCGATGATCAGCGTCATCGCCAAGAGCGAGACCGTGTCGATCGTGAAGCCGAAGACCTTCATAAAGAAAAGCGTTACGAAGAGCGACGTCGGAATCGCGATCATCACAACGAGCGCGTTGCGCCACGAGCGCAGAAAGAACACCATCGCAATGCCGGTAAAGAGAATGCCTTCGAGCAGCGTCTGCACGACGCCCCAAAGCTGCGCCTCGGTTTGATCGGCTTGAACGTTAATGACGCTAAAAGAGATGTCGGGGTATTGCGCTTCGATCGCCGGTAAGGCAGCAAGCACGGATCGCGATGCGGTCACTTCGCTCGCGCCGTTTGCCTTTTGAATGTTGAGCGTGATCGCCAGTTTGCCGTTGACATACGAAATGACGCGCTTGACCTCGAAGCCGTCGGTAACGTTGGCGACGTTGCCGATCGTCGGCAACCGCGGCGAACTCGAGAACGGATTGACCGAGGTACTGCCGGCACCGGACGTTGCACTGCCGCCGAGCGCCAGCGCCTGATTCGTCGAGCCGGTCGCGCCGGTAAATTTCGTCGTGACGGTGCCCGACGGCGACGTCGCGGCTTTGAGGACGGCAGTCGAACCCGTCAGCAGCAGATTAGCGATCGATTGCGGCGTTTGTACGTCACCACGCACGTCGATCGATGTTTCATGGTTGCCCAGATACGCGATGCCGCCCGGCGCGCGAACGTTGTTCGCCTGAATGGCGCTAGCGACGTCGTTTGCCGTGAAGCCGAAACTCGAAAGCTTCTGCGGGTCGACGGTCACTTCGATCGCGGGCGTGACCGTGCCGTTTGCGGTGACGTTTGAGACGCCGTCGACTTGTTCGAGGGCCGGCACGACGGAATTGGTAATGATCGCCGACAGATCTTCCAGGCTCAGCGACACGGAGGTGACCGATAAGGTCACGATCGTCGCCTGCGAAGGGTCGAACGTTCGAACCGACGGCGCGGGCAAATCGGCCGGCAGCGCGGAGCGTGCCGTTTGAATGCGGTTTTGGACTTCGGTCAAATCCGTCGTTTGATTCGAGTCCAGCGTGAAGGTCGCCGAAATCGACGCCTGGTTTTGTTGGATCGACGTATTGATGTGATCGAGATTGGGCGCGCCTGCGATCGCGTCTTCGAGCGGGATAACAACGGAGTCGCGCAGTTCCGACGGCGACGCACCGGGATAGGACGCGCTAACGTTGACCGTCGGGAAATCGATGTTGGGAAACTGCTGCTGAACGATCGTGGCCAGCGCAAAGACGCCGGCCAGACTGATCAGCGCCACCAAGACAAAAACCAGTGGCGGCCGGTTGACGAACAGCTGGGTGATGCGTTGCATCATTAGCTTGCAGCGAGCGACTGACCGTCGGAAACGCCGAGCTGTCCGTTCGAGATCACGGCTTGACCCGCTTTGAGGCCGGTGACGATCGAGGTTTTGCCGTCCGTTGCGACCTCGTGAACCTTGACCGTCTTAGCGACGACATCGACGAGTTCGTCGTCCGCGATCATCAGCGTGGTATGCGTATCATCAAGGAAGGCGCTCGACGGAATGCCGATGCCTTTTACCGGCGGTAACGAGGCGTTCGCGGTAACCGGCAGGCCCGACTGGAGTTTCCCGTCGGCGTTATCGACGAGCACTTTAACGGTGAAGTTTGTCGAACCCGGCGTGACTTGCCCGAGTACGGCGACGACTTTGCCGGTGTACACGCGGCTGGAGTCACCCGAAATGTTCATCTTCACCGGCGCACCAACCGGAATGGCGAACGTGTCGGAGCTCGACGCGTTGAGTTCGGCGTAGACTTGATCGAGCTGTTGGATCGTGAAGATCGTGCGGCCGCCGGGATATTCGCCGGGATTGAGATTGCGGTTGACGATGACGCCGTTCACCGGTGAGACGATCGTCGCTTTGGCAATCATGGTTTGGAACTGGCGGGCTTGGCCCTGAGCGACGCCGATCATCGCCCGCGCGGCATTCGCTTCGGCAATCAAGGACTGCACGTTGGACGCCTGGAGCCCCGTGTTGATGTTTCCGTTCATCTGCTGGTTGGTCATCGCGGTCGACAGGCCCGCTTGCGCGCTGCGCACGGCATTGATGTCGTTGTTCACTAGCGTTTGTTGCTGGTCGAGCGCCTGTTGTGAAATATATCCGTTCGTAACGAGATCGCGATCGCGGACGAGATTGACCTGATCGTTCTTGAGCGTCGCCTGCGCTTGGGCGACCGCCGAACGCGCCGCATTGACTTGGTCGTTACCGGTGCCGATGTTCAAGCGGGCCTGATACTGTTGCTGCGTGACCTTCGCGTCGTCTGATGTGGCCGTGCGCGCATCGCTTTCGACCGTTGCCTGGGCTTGCGCAAGTTGCGCTAGAAGATCGGCCGTGTCGAGCTGCGCGATGACCTGCCCTTGGCGGACGTGGTCACCTTCGCTGACGTTCACGGCGTCGGCGGGCTCGGTGAGGGAACTGGTGATCGCGACGTTTTGCAGTGGTGCGATAACGCCCGAAATCGATGACACTGCGTACAGCGTGGTCTCGTGGGCAGCGACCGTAGGGATGGGATTGGGTGAGTTACCCGGACGGGCGGCCCGACCCCGAGCGGTAGCGCCGTGGGCGCAACCGCCCAAGATCAGCGCCGCCAGGGCAAGAGTCGAAATCGTGCGTATCGCGTTCACTGCTACCTTATTATTGGTTCGGGCGGGGTTGTGGCGGATGCGCTTTGCGGTAGGCCGCCATTTGGTCTTCGTACTGTTTGAGCTGGCCGGGCGTTAAGATCTTACCGAGGTCTGCAAGATATTTTGCACGGAACTGGTCGTACAATTTCTTACGTGCTTCGGGATCGGCGGGCGGGGTTTCACCGGCCGCCCGGCGAGCGCGACCTTCAGCTATGTTTTTCTCGCGCAGCGCCTTAAACTGGGCTTTTTGTTTATCGGTCAGCGGGGGCTTAAGACCGAAGAGAATCTTGGCTTGAACTTCGCTCTGGCGGCGGCCGGCGCCGCCGCCGGGACCCTGCTGCGCAACGGCAGCCGTGAGCGTTCCGGTGGCATGATGGGCCAGGGTTGTGATTCCCCAGGCCGACGCCGTCACGGCGATAGCCGCAAAAGCGATCCCGGCGGATCGGAGGAATGGTCGTCTCATAGGGTACTCCATAGTGAAATGATGGCAGGCGCGCCGGCGAGCCGGCACCCTGCAAAAGTATCGCCGCGAATTCTGGGAAGGCCCTCGGCCATCGGCGCTTCGCCCTCAAGTACCCGGAATGCTCTGCGGCCTAAGCACGGGCAGCCGCACCGCTTCATTAAAGACGGGGTAGCAGCCGGCGGCTATCGGCGATGCAGCCGATCGGGCGCGCGCCCGAGAGCTACATCGCGGGATGAGCCGCCGTAACGTGGACGAGCGGGTTCTTGTCCGCGAACGCGCCGCTGGGATTGGGTTTGACCCAGACGATCAAATCCCAAATGTCCGGAAACAAGAAAACGGTCATGATGTCTTTGGGGCTCGTTACGCGACCGAGCTTCACCAGGGTCGCTGCCTGCGGGTTTTCCGGATCGCCGCCGGCGGCTTTGAATTTATCGTTTGTGACGTATTTATCGTAGAGCATCTTGCCGGTTTGCGGATCGCGCGCGACGTAGTGAACGTGCGCATCGAACTGCGTCCAGCGCCCGGGACCGATGCCCCACAGATGCGGGCGCTCCTTGCTTGTCGCCGGTACCGAAAAGTCGGCGCCCAGCAATTTGCCCGACGTGTCGTACCACAATTGGCTGGGATGTTTGGCATCGCGCGAGTCCCATTGGCGGTTCGCGTAACTGATCGCGCCGGTGTCGTCCTCATTTGTATATCGCACGTAACCCGCTTTTTCAGCGTCGGCCGCCGTCGGAAAACGGTGCATGAGGTCCGCTTGGATCGACTTGACGAACGCTGCTTCAGCGGTATTCGGCGGACCGTGCGCCGTCGGGCCCATATCCGCCCGAGCAGCCGTCGCAAGCGCGAATACGGCAAGAAGAAGGCTGATCGCAAATCGCTTTACCATAGTGAATTTATACCGATGGTCGCCGTGCGATTCCTGGCGAGGTGAAAGTGCCGCGCTCGCGGGATATGGCGCACCATGCGCAGCGCACGATTGTTCTGTTTGCTCGCCGCTCCGGCGTTGGTTGCCGGTCTGGGTGGAGCGTCCACCGCGCTGCCCGCGCCGAAGAAACTGCTTGATTATCACGCGTATGCTGCTTGGCGCACAATTCGTGAAGTACGGATCTCGCGCGACGGCGGCTGGCTGGCATACGCGGCCGTTGCGAACCAGGCCGACGGCGAACTCATCGTTCGTCATTTGAGCGATTCGGTCGAGTATCGCGAACCACGCGGGCGTGTGCCGGCATTCTCCGCTGACGGGCGGTTCGTCGTCTATCGCATCAGCGCGCCGCTCGCCGATGTTAAAGCTGCCCCGAAAACGCCCGATCTCCCGGCTGACAAGAAGCCGAAAGACGGGCTCGGCATTCTCGATCTGCGCTCGGGAAACGCGCTGACGATTGAACGCGTTCGCACGAGTGCGCTCGCCCGCGACGGTGCAACGGTCGTCTATTTGCTCGAACCGGCGCCATCTCCATCGGCGTCACCCTCCGCGCCGGCCCCCGCGATGTCTGCAACAAACGCTGCCGTCGCGTCACCGTCTGCATCGCCGTCCGCATCACCGACCCCGCGAGCGTTGGCGCGCGATGCGGACACGTCGCTTGCGATTCGTCGCTTGGGTGAGGGCGAACCGGCGATCGTCGAACACGTCACGTCATACGCGGTTAGCGCGAACGGGTCGCGGGTTGCGTACGTGGTGCAGATACGCGGTGACGAGAACCTCCATCTGCGCGATGTTTCGAGCGGCGGCGATACGATCGTGACGCACGGCACGGCGCATCTCGTTGCACCGGCGCTCGCGCGCGACGGAATGCGCGTCGCGTACTTGAGCGATCCGGCCCGATCGGGCGACGGGCCGCCGAAGCCCGACAAGCCGCGACCGTCGTACCGCCTGATGGTCGCCGACGCCGGCGCAACGCCGGTCGAAGCGTTGGGTGAAAGTACGGCGGGCGCGTTGCCGCGCACGTTTGCGAGCGACGCGCGGCCGCTCGAATTTGCGCCTGACGGCAGCCGGCTCGTTTTCTCGACCACGCAGATCCCGCTGCCGCGTCCGTCGTCGGCCCCGGTCCGCGTCGATCTCGATTTTTGGTATTGGCGCGACGGCAAGCTGCCGACCGAACTGCGCCACGATGCCGAAGATCCGCGCTACGCAACGTTCACGGCGGTATACGATCTCGCGGCACACCGTTTTACGCAGCTTGCGACGCCCGCTGTTCCCGTCGTGACGCTCGCCGGCAACGCGCGATTCGCGCTGGGCGTGAGCGACGTGCCGTATCAGAAGCTTCACACGTGGGACGGCTACTATCGCGATGTCTATCGTATCGACGTTGCGACCGGTGCGCGCACGTTGCTCGCGCGGCGTGTCAAGAACGGGCAGTTTCGCTTGTCGCCGGAAGGGCGATACGCAGTCGGCTACGGCGCGGCCGAGCACGCTTGGTTCACGCTGCGCGTCGCGGATGGCCGGCGAGCGTGGATCAGCGATCGGCGTCGTCAGGGCGTCGCGCTTGAAGATGACGATCATCCAAACGATCCGCCGCCGTATGGTTTTGCGGGTTTTACGCCGCACGACGGCGCCGCGATCTTCTACGACCGCTATGACGTCTGGTCGGTATCGCCCGACGGCGGAAACGCCGTGATGCTGACGCACGGCAGCGGGCGCGCAACGCTGCAAGAGTACCGCGTCGTGCGACCGCTCGTCGATGAGTTGCCGAGCGCGTTTGTCTCGGAGCACCCGATTTTCGAGCGTGCTCCATATCTGCTCAGCGTCGTCGACGACCGTAGCAAATCGAGCGGCTTTGCGACACTAACGTCACGTACGCCGCAAGCGCCGCAGGTTCGCATGCGGGTTGCCAAACGCGTCGGCGTGCCCTTTGCGTCGGCTGACGGCAGTCGCCTCGTGTTCAGCGAAGAGCGCTTCGACGAATTTCCCAATCTCTGGACAACGGGCGCGATGCCGGTTTCGGCGGTGCGCGTTACGGACGTCAATCCGCAAATGGCGAACTACGCGTGGGGACATTCGCGGCTGATTGACTATACGAATGCACGCGGTCAAAAGCTGCGCGCGATCCTCACCACGCCCGACGGCTTCGACCCGCATCGCACGTATCCGATGCTGGTGTACGTCTACGAACGCCTGAGCGACGGCTTACACACCTACGTGGTCCCGACATCGGGAACGGTTGTCAATCTGGCACGCTATGCCAATCACGGCTATGTCGTCTTGCAGCCCGATATCCGTTACCAGATCGGGCACACCACGGCCAGCGCCGTCGATTGCGTCGGCTCGGCCGTGAGGCACGTTGTGGCGATGGGCTTCATCGACTCCAAACGCATCGGGATGGCCGGCCACAGCTACGGCGGATACGAAGTCAATGCGCTCGTCACGCACACGAACATCTTTCGCGCCGTTGAATCAGGTGCATCGGATTCGGATCTGACGAGTCTCTACGGCGGCTTCTGGCAATCGGGTGACGTGCAGCAATCGTATTACGAAGTCGGTCAAGGGCGCATCGGTGCGACACCCTGGAAGCGCCCCGATCTGTACGTGGAGAACTCGCCGCTGTTCTTCGTCGATCGCGTGCATGCGCCGTACCTGCGCATTCAAGACGATCAGGACGGCTTCGTGCCGTACGGTCAAGGCGTCGAGTTTTTCACGGCGCTGCGGCGCGCCGGCAAAGAAGCGTATATGTTCACGTTCATCGGTGAGAATCATGGGCTCGCGAGAACTGAAACGAAAAATTACTGGACGGTGCATCTCGACGAATTCTTCGATTATTTCTTACTCGGTGCGCCGCGGCCGGAGTGGATGAATCACAACGGTTCGTTCGAGCACCGCGGGGAGCGCGACGTGGAGGCCCTCTTTACACCCGCCGCGTAGTCCGGAATCATGCGAAGAGCGATTGTATCGGCCGGCGGCTCAGCGGCGGTTTTGGCCGTGCTCGCGGTGCTTTGCGCGGCGGCGTTTCCGGTACGTGGCGGCGCGGCGCCGACCGTCAACTATCAGCTTGCGCACACGTTCCCGCTACCGGGTGACGGCGGCTGGGATTACCTATCGTACGACGCGGTTGGCAAGCGGCTATTCGTCTCGCGCGCAACGCGGGTCATGGTGATCGATCCGGCGGCCGGCACCGTCATCGCCGAAATTCCGGACACGCTTGGTGTGCACGGTATTGCGCTGGCGCAAGAACTCGGCAAGGGCTTTACGAGTAACGGTCGTGACAACAGCGTGTCGGTGTTCGATCTGCGGACGCTCAAGACGATCGGCAAGGTTCCGATCGACGCGAGAAATCCGGACGCCATCGTGTATGACGCGGTATCGAAGCGTGTCTTCACCGGCAACGGCGGCAGCGCAAGCGTCACGGCGATCGATGCGACGACCAACACCGTCGTCGGTAACGTTGCCTTACCGGGACGCCCGGAATTCGGCGCCGCAGGCAACGGCATGGTGTACTTCAACATTGAAGATAAGAACGAAATCGTCGCGATCGATACGCGTAAGAATGTGCTCGTCAATACGTGGCCGCTGGGCACCTGCGACGGACCGTCGGGCCTCTCAATGGATGTTGCGCATCACCGCCTCTTTCCGAGCTGCGGTAATAAAGTAATGATGGTCATCGACAGCGATAGTGGCGCCGTCGTGGCGACTTTACCGATCGGGCAAGGCACGGACGCCACGGCGTTCGACCCCGGCTCGCAGTTGGCGTTTAGTTCGAACGGCGACGGCACCTTGACGATTGCCCATGAGGACTCGCCGGGTGCGGTGTCCGTCGTACAAAATGCGACCACGCAAGCCGGCGCGCGCACGCTCGCCGTCGATACGAACACGCATAACGTCTATCTCGTCACGGCCCAGTTTACGCTGGGGACACCGGCCCCGGGTCAAACCCGCGTGCCGCGCACGATGGTCCCGGGAACGTTCACGCTGCTCGTGATGAGCAATCATCCCTAAGTTGCGCCTGCGTCCATCGCTCCTGCGTCTGCTGTTCGCCCTCGGTATCGCGGCCGTCGTCGCGTGGCTTGGGCCGGCTCGCGCGGTGCATGCAGCCGACGACATTCCGGGCCCGTTTAACCTCGCAAGTATCGATCGCACGGCGAACGCCTGCAGCAATTTCTTCGACTTTGCCACCGGCGGCTGGCGCGCGTCGCATCCAATTCCGGCAGCCTACGGCGAGTACGGCTATATCGAGCGGCTGCAAGACGAGACGCTGGGCATCGTGCGTGCCGTTTTGGAAAGCGCGCAACAGAATCCGGGTGCCGCCGGCAGCACCACGCAGAAGATCGGTGATTTCTACGGCTCGTGCATGAATACCGATGCCATCGAGCGCGACGGTCTATCGGCGATCAAGCCCGAACTTGCACGTATCGACGCCGTGACGACGCTCGCTGCGCTCAACGACGAAATCGCCCATCTCCACACCATCGGCGTAGGCGCCGGTTTTACGCTGCGAGCCGGGCAAAACCCGCACGACTCGACGCAAGTGATTGCCAATGTCGGGCAGGGCGGCATTCGCCTGCCCGAGCGCGGCTATTATTTTCGCGATGACGCCGCCTCGCAAAAATTACGCGAGCAGTATGTCACGCACATCGCGGCGATGCTTGCGCTTGCGGGGGATTCTGCCTCGACGCAAAGTGCGCACGACGTGATGACGATCGAGACGGCGCTTGCCGCCGGGTCGCTCGCGGCCGCCGAACGGCGCGACCCCAAGAATACGGATCACCCGATGAAGGCCGATGCCGTCGCGGCGTTGATGCCGCACTTTACGTTCGCGGCCTATCTGCAGGAAACGCACGTCCCGGCGACCGGCACGATGAACGTGGCGGCGCCGAAGTTCCTGACGGCATTCGATACGGAACTCGTCGGGGAATCGCCGGCGGCGTGGCGATCGTACTTGCGGTGGCAACTCATCGACACGTTCGCGGCCGCGTTACCGAAGCGCTTCGACGACGAGCAGTTCGCCTTCAACGGCCGAATCCTCAGCGGCGCGCAGGAGCAGCAGCCACGCTGGAAGCGCTGCGTGCGCGCGGCGGACGGAAGCCTGGGCATGGCGGTCGGCGAAGCCTATGTCGCTCGGGCATTTCCGCCGTCGGCAAAAAAGCGTGCGCTCGACATGACCTTGCGCATGCGCGATGCATATCGCGCCGAAATGGCCGCGCTGCCGTGGATGTCGGACGCAACGCGCACGACGGCGCTGGCAAAACTCAATGCGATGGGTTTCAAGGTCGGCTATCCCGATGTTTGGCGTAGCTACGCCGGCTATCGAGTCGAACGCGGGAGCTATGCCGGCAATGTCATGCGCGGCGTCGCCTTCGAGCGGGCGCATCAGCTCTCGGAAATCGACAAGCCGGTCAACCGTACGGAATGGGGCATGACCCCGCAGACGGTCAACGCCTATAACTCGTCGAGCATGAATGAAATCGTGCTGCCCGCAGCGCAGCTTCAGCGGCCGTTTTTCGACGAGCACGCCGACGATGCGTCGAACCTCGCTGCCACCGGCGCGGGAACCGTCGGGCACGAGATGACGCACGGCTTCGACGATCAAGGGCACAAATACGACTTGCACGGCAATCTGACCAACTGGTGGACGCCCGACGATCTGGCGCGCTTCGACGAGCGCGCAAACTGCGTGATCAAACAATTCGACGACGCCGTCGCCGTCGGCGACACGCACTACCAGGGCAAACTCGTCGCGGGCGAAGCGATCGCCGACCTCGGCGGCGTCGTCATCGGCTACCGCGCGCTCGAGTCATCGCTCGGGGGCGGCCCGCGCACACCGATCGACGGCTTCACGCCGGAGCAACGTTACTTCATCGCCTTCGCTCAATCGTGGACGGAGAGCGTTCGCGATGAAACGGCCAAGCGCAACGCACTGAGCGACCCGCACCCGATACCGCGCGATCGCGTAAATCTAACGCTACGCAATGTTCCGCAGTGGTACACCGCTTTCAATTGCACGCCGCCGCCATCCGTATGTACGGTCTGGTGAGCGGGCATTAGGAGACACGACGTGGCTGTCAACAGAATTGCGTTTACGATGTACCCGGTTGCCGATATGGCCAAGGGAGTCGCGTTTTACCGCGATGTGCTGGGTCTAACGGCGGGCTCGATCGCATCGGATTTCTGGACGGAGTTCGAGATCGGCGGCAGCACGTTCGGTATCGGAACCTTCGAACAGGTCGGCAAACCCGGCACCGCTCAATCGCTCTCGCTCGAAGTCGACGACATGGTCGCTTTCCGAAAGAAGCTCGCCGAGCACGGTGTGGAATCGTCCGAACCGCACGAGACGCCCGTCTGTTTCATTTCCGTACTGAGCGATCCCGACGGCAACAAGCTCTGTTTACATCAGTCCAAACCGCGCTAGGGCCTATTTCGCCGGCGGCGCGACGGCCGCATCGGCTTGGCCGCTGGCGGCGAGCGCCTTCGCGACGAATCCGCTCGCTTTCATTTCTTCCACGAATGCGCGCACGTATGCGGCGCCCGCTTCATGCGGCTTCGGGATACCGACGGCTTGTTCGATGACCATGAATCGTCCCGGTATCACGCGCACGTCGGGGTGCGTCGCGGCGAACGCCGCGATCGGCTGCTTGACGCCGGCTGCTACTTCGAGCTTGTCGTGCATGAACGCGTCGATAGCATCGGGTGATGTCGGCACGCGAACAAGTTGCGCGTACTTGATCGTTCGCGTCAAGTACAAGTCATACGCACTGCCGCGCCCGACCGAGATGCGAACACCCGCGCGATCGACGTCGTCGTTTGTATGAAGCGGTGAGGCAACCGGTACCAGATAGGCGCCCTCGATGACGACGTACGGCGGGGAAAACGCGATCTCGTTGGCGCGGACGGGGTCGATCGCGAGAAACGCGACATCCCACGCGTCGGTCTTGAGTGCATCAAAAACTTTGCCGGCGGCATCGTACGTCACAAGATCGACCGGGACGCCCAAGCGCCGCCCGAGTTCGCGCGCGAGGTCGACCGACACACCGCGGGCTTCGCCCGTCTTGGGGTCCTTTTGGGCAAGCACCGAATTCCCGAAATTGATGGCGGCGCGTAGCCGCCCGGTGGGCGCGAGAATCTTGGCGGCATTGGTCGATGCGTCATCGGCCATCGCGTAGCCGAGCGTACAACAGAACGCAAGAAGACCGCAGAAGCCTTTGATCCAGATCATTCCCGAGGGGTACTTGCACAAGGCGCCCGACCCTCTTCGGATCCTGGGACGGACGCGGAACCAGCGCCCGATTTCTTCATTGCAAGCGCTTGGGACGGGGCCAATGCGGGCACGATGCTAGCCGACGGTTGAAGAGGCCGTATCGTTTGATTATTGCGCCTGCATCTATTCCGGCTCCCGACGGTGCGCCGCTCGCCGATGACGATATCGCCAAAATCGACGCATACTGGCGTGCGGCCAATTATCTTTGCGTCGGGATGATCTACTTGCACGAAAATCCGTTGCTGCGTGTACCGCTCAAGGCGGAGCACTGCAAGAACCGGCTGCTCGGGCACTTCGGATCCGATCCCGGTCAGACGTTCACTTGGGTGCATCTCAACCGGCTGATCAAGAAGTACGATCTCAACATGATGTACGTCTGTGGTCCCGGCCACGGCGCGCCGGCCGTTTTGGCCAATGCATACCTCGAAGGAACGTACACCGAAGTCTATCCGGATAAAACGCGTGATGAAACCGGCATGCGGGAATTCTTTCGCCAGTTCTCGTTTCCGGGTGGCATCGGCAGCCACTGCACCCCCGAAACTCCGGGTTCAATTCACGAAGGCGGCGAACTGGGCTATAGTCTTTCGCATGCGTTCGGAGCGGCATTCGACAATCCCGATCTCGTCGTCGCGTCGGTCATCGGTGACGGTGAGGCGGAAACCGGCCCGCTTGCAACATCGTGGCATTCGAATAAATTCTTGAACCCAATCCACGACGGCGCCGTTTTGCCGATCCTGCATCTCAACGGCTATAAGATTGCCAACCCGACGATTCTTGCGCGCATATCGTCGGAAGAACTCGAAGATCTGCTCAAAGGCTACGGCTGGACGCCGCACATCGTCGAAGGTTCGGATCCGCCGGCCATGCACCGGAAGATGGCCGAAACGCTTGAGCGCTGCATCGCTGATATTCGCAGCGCGCAAGGCGAGGCGCGCCGCACCGGCACGGCGACGCGTCCGCGTTGGCCCATGATCGTACTGCGCACGCCGAAAGGCTGGACGGCGCCCAAGGAAGTTGACGGTCATCGGATCGAGGGCTCGTGGCGCGCTCATCAAGTCCCCGTCGCCGATGTAAAGACGAATCCGTCGCATCTCAAGATTGTTGAAGCGTGGATGCGCAGCTATCGCCCCGAAGAACTCTTCACGGAGTCTGGTGCGCTTGTCGCGGAGCTTGCGACGCTGGCGCCGGTCGGCGCGCGCCGCATGAGCGCAAATCCGCATGCCAACGGCGGCACGCTACGCAGGGCGCTGCGGCTACCCAATTTTAGTAGCTACGCCGTCGCCGTGGGTACGCCCGGTACCGTCGAAGTGTCGCCGACTGCGGTTCTCGGTACATTCCTGCGCGATACGATGCGCAATAATATGACGAGCTTCCGTGTCTTCGGTCCGGACGAGACTGCGTCGAACCGGCTCGAAGCGCTCTATGAAGCGACGAAGAAGACGTGGCTTGCCGCCTACCTTCCCGAGGATGCCGACGGCGGCGAGCTTTCGACCGACGGCCGCGTCATGGAGATGTTGAGCGAAACGACGTTGGAAGGCTGGTTTGAGGGCTACGTCCTGACCGGCCGCCATGGGCTCTTTGCGACGTACGAAGCGTTCGTCCATGTCATCGACTCGATGTTCAATCAGCACGCGAAATGGCTCGAGGCGTCGAAAAAAGAAATCGCTTGGCGCGCGCCGGTTTCTTCGCTAAACCTCCTGATAACATCACTGGTTTGGCGGCAAGACCACAATGGTTTTTCGCATCAGGATCCCGGCTTTCTCGATATCGTTTCTAACAAGAGTGCCGAAGTTACGCGCATCTATCTGCCGCCTGACGCGAACTGCCTCTTAAGCGTTGCAGATCACTGTTTGCGCAGTACGGACTATATCAATGTGATCGTCGCGGACAAACAATCGCATCTGCAGTATCTTGACCTGGATGCCGCAGTCGAACATTGTACGAAGGGCATCGGTATTTGGGACTTCGCGAGTAACGACGACGGCGGCGAGTGCGACGTGGTGATGGCGTCGGCGGGCGATATCCCGACGATGGAAGCACTCGCATCGGTCGCCATTCTGCGCGACGCTTTCCCCGATCTACGTATCCGTTTCGTGAATGTCGTCGATCTCTTCCGGCTGCAACCGGCGGCCGACCACCCGCATGGGCTCGCCGACCGTGATTTCGACAGCCTTTTTACGGTCGACAAACCCGTGATTTTCAACTTTCACGCCTATCCGTGGCTCATTCATAAACTCACGTATCGGCGAACCAACCATGCGAACATTCACGTGCGCGGGTACAAAGAGAAGGGCAACATCAACACGCCGCTTGAGCTGGCGATCCGCAATCAAGTCGATCGCTATAGCCTTACGATTGATGTGGTCGACCGGGTCGCCGCACTGCAGGCTCGTGGTGCGCATTTGAAGGATCGCATGAAAGATGCCATCATCGAGAGCGTGCGCTATGCGCATGAAAATGGGATCGACAAACCGGAAATTCGGAACTGGAAGTGGCCGTCGGTAAGCTGACGTGCGCGTCCTAACCGTGAATGCCGGCTCAACATCGCTCAAGCTCGAACGATACGAGTTCGGCGACGAACGCAGCGTGCTGGCGGAGCCGCTTGCGCCGACGCACGCCGTACAGGTGCGGCCGGATGAAGCAGAGCGGGCACTTTGTACCTATACGCGCGATCCCGTCGACATCGTTACCCATCGTTTCGTGCGCTTACCGGATGGTGCGCCGCCGGTGCTGCGGCTCGATGCGGACACGGATGCTCGCATTGCATCAGCCGGCGCTGACGCGCCCTTGCACGACGCGGCTGCGCTGCAGGCGGTCGACACCATTAAACGCCTGCGGCCGGATGTCGCCCAATTTGCCGTGTCGGATAGCGCATTCCACCGGACGATGTCGCCGGCCGCCACGACCTACGCCTTGCCGGATGAGATCACGCGCGCCGGCTTGCGACGTATCGGCTATCACGGTCTGAGCCACGAATACGCCGCGCATCGCGGCTGCGCGCTGGCAGGTCTCGACGTTCACTGCGCGCGCGTCGTCACCGCACACCTCGGCGGCGGTTCATCGCTGTGCGCGATACGAAACGGCGCGAGCGTCGACACGACGATGGGTTACACGCCGCTTGAAGGGTTGCCGATGGCAACGAGAAGCGGTTCGGTCGATCCGGGATTACTGATCCACCTTTTGCGCGGCGGAATGTCGGTGGATGCGCTCGCAGAAATGCTCGAGCGGCGTTCGGGACTGCTCGGCATGTCGGGAATGAGCGAGGACGTGCGCGAATTGCTCGCCGCACACGACAAGCCCACGGCACGGCTCGCACTCGATGTCCTTGGATGGCGTCTTCGGTCTTCACTTGGGGCAATGGTGGCTGTCCTCGGCGGCGTGGACATCATCGTGTTTACCGGCGGTATCGGCGAGCACATAGCGGAAATCCGGGCTGCCGCGCTCGACGGGGGTCTCGGCGTGGGAGCGTTCGTCGATCCCGGGCCCCCGCGGGCAAGCGAGGGGCGCATCGAAGGCGCTGCGTCGCCCGTCGTCGTCTGTGTCGTCGCGGCGCGGGAGGGATGGCAGCTCGCTCGCGCCGCAATTTCCGCGTCCGGCTCCGCGAATGTGAACTGACCCGTCGCCCCGATGTCGAAATCGGGGATGCTCGCGCGTCATAGGTTCGGACACGCCCCATAGCGTGCCGTTCCGACCGAAAGGGAGAAGTTCGATGGAATATATTTTTCTGCTGCACGACGACGAGAAACGTTGGGCAAAGATGTCCGAAGAAGAGAACGAGCGCGAGTACGGCGCCTACATGGCGTACAGCAAGGCACTGCGCGAAGCCGGCGTGTTTGCCGACGGCAACCGGCTCGAATCGGTGACGACTGCGACGCGCGTTCGCGTAGGCGCCGACGGTAAGCGCTCCGTGCTCGACGGCCCGTATGCCGATACCAAAGAGCAGCTCGGCGGCTACTATATCGTGGACGTGCCGGACTTGGACACGGCGATCTCGTGGGCCGCGCGTTGTCCGTGTGCCGCTAGTGGGACGGTGGAAGTGCGCCCGGTCGCAGAGGTTCCCGCGCCCGCGTGAACGCCGCGCGCGACGTCGCCGAGCGTGCAGCGCGCGAGAGCTACGGCACGTTGCTCGCGTACCTGATCGCACGCTGCGGCGATGTCGCCATGGCTGAAGATGCGTTAGCAGACGCCTTCGCGTCGGCGCTCGAACGTTGGCCGCTCGATGGTGTGCCGCGGGCGCCGCAGGCGTGGCTGCTTGTCGCCGCGCGTCGCCGGTTCGTCGATGAGGTGCGCCGTGAAACACGAACCGAACGCTTGCGCGAGCGTATCGTTCGTGCGACGCAGGACGCGCAAAGCGCGTTCGATCGTGACGATGAGCTTGCCGACGAACGGCTTGCGATGATGTTCGCCTGCGCACATCCGGCTATTGCGCTGGAAATGCGCGCGCCGCTGATGCTGCAAGCGGTACTCGGCCTCGACGCCGGGCGCATTGCGTCGGCATTTCTCATTGCGCCCGCGACGATGAGCCAGCGCCTCGTCCGCGCCAAGCACAAGATCGGTGCCGCGCGTATTCCGTTACGCGTTCCGGGAGCGGACGAATTACCCGAGCGGCTCGATGCCGTGCTCACGGCAATTTACACGGCTTTCGCCGAGGGCTGGGACGATCCGGCAGGTTCCGATCCGCGCACGCGCGGCCTTGCGACCGAAGCACTGTGGCTCGGCCGGCTTGTTGCTACCGCGTGCCCGCACGAACCCGAAGCGCTCGGGTTGCTTGCGTTGATGCTGTATGCGCACTCGCGCCGCGCGACGCGTCGCGACGAACGGGGTGCCTACGTTCCGCTCGACGAGCAGAAGCCTGCGCAATGGGATGCCGCCGCCATCGATGAGGCCGAAGAATTGTTGATGCAGGCGCTCGCCGCGCGCCGGGTCGGCCGGTTTCAACTCGAGGCGGCGATTCAGTCCGCGCATGCAGCGCGACGCCGGCGAGGCGCACTCGACTGGAACGCGATCGTCGCGCTCTACGACGATTTGCTGCGCATCACCGGCTCGCCCGTCGTCGCATTGAATCGCGCCGTCGCGCTTTCGCATACGGACGGTGCGCAGGCGGGACTCGACGCACTTGCGGACGTTGAGAGTGATTCGCGTGTCGCGGAGTATCAGCCGTACTGGGCGGCGCGCGCGAATCTCCTCGCGCGGATCGGCGACTCCGGCGGAGCGCGCGCCGCGTTTGCACGCGCGATCGGCCTAACAATCGATCCATCGGTTCGCGGCTATCTTGCCGTGCAAGAGCAGCGTCTGCGACGTCAGCCGGTGTAACGCGCGGAGCGCGTGCTTGGTTTGATAACCGACACGACGTTGTGTGTTGTTCTTGCAGAAGGCGACCGGTGCGCTGTGTTGCTACACGCGAATAACAAATAAAGAGCGTAACACTCGCACACTTTACAAACGGGCAGGCACTTCACCTCAGCTTCCCGCTTGATGAACCGACACGTAACCTAGTCACTGTACAGCCGATGCTCTTTTTATTATGAGCAGCGGTGGATTTTTTTTGAGGTTTGTTTGAAGTTACCACGTACGGCTCGCCGTCTTGCGCCCGTCGCCGCGATCGTCATCGCCGGCACAATGCTTTTGACGGCATGCTCAACTGCAACGACTGGGCCCACTCCCATCGCTACCGCTCCGGCATCGGTGCCCCTGCTCGCGGCTGCGAGCGCTTCTCTCTCCCAACCAGTCGCTGCAACGGCGCAGTCCGTCGCGGTACCGTCGGTAAGTGGTGCGTCGGGGACGTTCGCGCTCCCGGCGGCCGTTTCGCTTCCTCCCAATACCACATTTGCTCTAACGGCATCGACAACGCCGGCAGCCAGCTCGAACGTTCTTTCGCTTTCATCGACGAGCCGCAGTGCTCTCGATGCTTCGACTGCACAAATATCCGTGTTGGAATACGAACTGTTTCGCTTCTCGGACCCGACGGGCACGTCCATCAGCTTTCCGTCGTTTCCGGCGTTGACGTTCACCTTGCCGGCGTTTTACACGCTGTCCGCCGGTGACTATTACGTCGCGTATTACAACGGTCACAGCTGGCAGCGCCCCGTAACGGCGCCCGGCACGGTGAGCGGCCAGACGATTTCGTTTGCCGCGCCCGCGGGCACGCCAACCTATCTTGCCGGTATAACGTACGGATTCGCGCTGTACTATCAGCCGTTTGCGGCTCCGACGCCGGCGCCGGTCGACACGTCGACACCGAGCCCCGCACCGACTACTGCGCCGACCGCTGCACCGTCAACGTCACCGACGGCGACACCGACAAATGCGCCGACGACCACGCCAACCGCGACGCCGACGCCCACGCCCACGCCGACGCCGGGCCCGATTGCAGCAAGCCCGTCTTCGTTGAACTTCGGAAACATCGGTAGCGCCTTCGCGCAGATGCTCACCCTGACGCAAGTCAACGGGTCGCTATTCACGATCAATGCGTCGGCCTGCGCGGCCTTCGTGTCGGTCAGTGGAACGTCGCCCGCGTTCACCGTTACTCCCACCGGCGTCGGCACGTGCTCGCTCACCGTCACGGGTAGCGGCAAAACACTCACCGTTCCGGTTACCGTCACCAGCCTCGCGGTGACGGCACAATGAGAAAGTTGTTCATGCATCGTCTCTCCGCTTCCGTTACGCTCAGCTTGTGCGCGGCACTCTTCGCCGGATGTTCCGGCGGAGGGGCGCATTCGACCAGTCTGCCGGCGACAATCGCGCCGGTATCAGCGTCCGGTGCAAGCTCGAAAATCATCATGACCGTGAAGCATCTTGCTTTGACGCAAGCGCAAAACGCGATCGCTTCAAAAACACGTTCGACCCAGAGCTTCTCTGAAGCGGGCGCCGGCCTCAACGTCACCGTGCTCGACGCTAATGGCGCAACGCTCTCGACGCGAACGCTCGATCTCACGGGCGCCACGATACCGCCGAGCGACTTCAGCTGCTTCAACGTCTCGCAAGTTTACAACAACTGTTCGTTCAATGTTACGGCGCCGTCCAACTCGGCCAGCGTGCGCGTGACCGTGTGTCCGGACGTTGCCTGCGTGTTACCGGCGCTCAATTCGGGCACCGTCGCACTCAATAGCTCGAACTTTACAGCCGGTGCAGCGAATGCCGTCTCCGTAACCATGGCCGGTGTTCCCGCGAGCATTGCCGTGTTTGCGCAGAATCCCGCTCCGTTAAGTGGAAGCGGCGCCTCGACAATTCCGCTGACCGTTCAGGTATACGACGCGGAAGGCGCAGTTATTCTCGGGCCGGACGCGTACCCGACGCCCGTCACCGTGACGGAATCCGATTCGACGCATACGCTGCTCACGGCGCAGTCCGCTGCGAATCTCGAGCAGCAGGTCAACGGTCAGACTCCTTCGCCGTTTACGCCGCCCGCTCCGAGCGCCAGCGTGAGCATTGCATCGCGCTACATTCAGCCTCTCATCAACTATGACGGCCTCGGCATGACCACGACCGTCATAACCGCCACGATCGGAGCGTTCACGTCGGCCGGACTGTCGATCGTTCCCAGCACGACGCCGTTCGCGACAACATACTCACCGACGGTGGATACATTCCCGTTGTCGTACACGAACCCAGTGACCGGGACGTTTGTCGACTCGTTCGGCTCAACGTGGGTTCGCTATTCCGGTTCGGCAACCGTTAGCGCATCAGTTCATATGGTCAACTCCAGCACGTTCCAGCCGACCGGTACGGCCTTCGCGCTCACGCCGGCCGGCACGAAGCTGACGAGTCTGTTCATAACCGGCCCCGATGGGAATCAATGGGCAACCTATTGTACGCCGGTTTCGGGCACCACGTGCGCGACGGGCGGCTTCGTGAAGTTCGCGTTATTCGCCAATACGTTCACGTATTTCCCCGTAGCGTCGGGCGTCATCACGACGCTCGTCTCCAACGGGACGCAGTCGCTTATCGGTGTGGAGCAAGCATCCTCGAAGCTTGCCGTCCTGACGTTCCCGTCTCCGACGACCGCGACTGAAGTGAATTTCGCGCCGCCGGCCGGCACGACGGGGTCGCCCGCCTATCTCCCCGCCCCGCAAACAATCATGAAAACGGGCAACGGAAACATGTGGGTCACCGAAAATAATGTCGTTGGATACACCCAGACATACATTACGCAAGTCGACGGCGGCGGCAATAAGATCGCGGGCACAGAGCAAAAGCTGAGCCCCGGTTCGTCGCTCGTGCAGTTTTACGCGCTCGGTGCCGCGCCGGGTTCGTCGAGCACGACGATCACGTATGGAGACAACGTTCTCAACGGACAACTCTACACGTATAATACGGCGACGAACGTCATGACGGCGCTTGCCGCAAGCCCCTCGCTCAGCGCCGTTCCGGTTCCCGGTTCATCGTATAGCGTCTACGACGCCCACGGCAATTACTGGTACGAGTCGGAAGACGCGTTCGGAAATAACCGCCAGATGAATCGCATCGATGCGGTGACCAAGCGTGTCGACACGTTCGTCATCCAGCTCTCACGGGTCTACAACGTGACCGCCACAGCTACGCAGATCGTTGTCGGCGGCCTGAACGGCACGCAGTCGGCGGTTGACACGTTTACCTTCTAGTAAACGAGTAACCACTCGCGCGTACGCGACCTAAAGAGACGGCTCAGGCCGTCTCTTTAGGTCGTCTTCACCCGAGGGGCGATAGCGAAGGAGAACGGCTGGCTCAAGCGGGACACAAACATTCAGCCGGTATAACGCGCGCTTGGGTTGTTCCGCAATATAACGTTGCGTATTTTTGCTTTTTTAAAGTAAGCGTTGTGCTGCATCGATGCGCACTTAAAGTGCGCACTGGAGCGCAAGATGCGCACACTTTACAAAAACGCGCACCATCAAACTCAGCTTCCCGCCTACCTAGCCGACACGTAACCTAGTCACTAAGCAGCCGTTGCTCTTTTTTGTTATGAGCAGCGGTGAATTTATTTTGAGGTTTGTTTGAAGTTACCACTTACGGCACGCCGCTTTGCGCCCGTAGCCGCGATTGCAATCGCCGGCACGATGCTCTTGACGGCATGCTCAGCTGCAACGACTGGGCCCACTCCCATCACTGCTCCGGCATCCGTGCCCTTGCTCGCTGCTGCGAGCGCTTCTATTTCCCAACCCGTAGCAGCAACGGCGCAATCCGTCGCAGTACCCTCCGTAAGTGGTGCATCGGGGACGTTCGCGCTTCCGGCCGCCGTCGCGCTTCCTCCCAATACGACGTTTGCCTTAACGGCATCGACGTCAACGCCTGCGGCGAGTTCGAGTGTGCTTTCGCTTTCATCGACGGGCCGCAGTGTACTCGATGCTACGACGGCTCAAATATCCGTCTTGGAATACGAGCTGTTCGGCTTCTCAAACCCAACGAACGCATCCATCAGTTTTCCGTCGTTTCCAGCGCTGACGTTCACCTTGCCGGCGTTTTACACGCTCTCGGCCGGTGACTACTACGTCGCGTACTATAACGGTCATAGCTGGCAGCGCCCCGTAACGGCGCCCGGCACGGTTAGCGGTCAGACGATTTCGTTTGCGGCGCCTGCGGGCGCGCCGACCTACCTCGCCGGTATAACGTACGCGTTCGCGCTCTACTACCAACCGTTTGCGGCTCCGACGCCGGCCCCCGTCGACACGTCGACGCCGACCCCGGCGCCGACCCCGGCGCCGACCACTGCGCCGACCGCCAAGCCGACCGCCGCGCCGACGGCTGCCCCGTCAGCATCACCGACGGCGACGCCAACTGCCACGCCGGCGCCGACGCCAGGTCCGATCTCGGCAAATCCGTCAGCGTTGAACTTCGGAAACGTCGGCAGCGCCTTCGCCCAAACGCTGACGTTGACGCAAGCCAACGGTTCAACGTTCACGATCAACTCGTCGACTTGTTCGGCCTTCGTGTCGGTCAGCGGAACGTCACCGGCATTCACGGTTACTCCCAACGCCGCAGGCACATGCTCGCTTACCGTCACCGGTAGCGGCAAAACACTCACCGTCCCCGTTACCGTCACCACCCTCGCGGTGACGGCACAATGAGAAAGTTGTTCATGTCTCGTCTCTCTGCTTCGGTTGCACTTACGCTGTGCGCAGCGATCTTCGCCGGATGTTCCGGCGGAGGGGCGCACTCCTCATCGACGCTGCCCGCTATTGCGGCCTCGGGTCAGAGCTCGCAGCTCACCATGACCGTTCGCCGCTTGTTGACCACGAGTGCTCAGGTACTGGCGGCAAATAAGCGCAGTACGAAGAGCTTTTCGCAGCCCGCGCTTGGGCTGAAGATCGATGTCCTCGATGTGAATAATGTGTCGCTCTCGACGGCGACCTTCGACCTGAGCAATCTCCAGCTCAATACATCGCAGTGCTTCCAACAGTCGGGAATTTATACGAACTGTACCGTCAACGCGACGGCGCCGTCAACCGCCGCTACCGTTCGCGTAACGGTTTGTCCTGACGCCGCGTGCGCGCAGCCGTTCCTCGATCAAGGCAGCGTTGCGCTCATCACGACCGGCGCGAACAAGAACTTCACCCCCGGCCAAGCAAACGCGGTCACCGTGACGATGACGGGCGTGCCCGCCAGTGTTACGATGTTCGCGCAAAATCCCGCGCCGTTTAGCGGCGCCGGCCAAGTCACAATTCCGCTTGTCGTCCAAGTGTTTGACGCCGAAGGCGCCGCAATTCTGGGACCGGATGCCTACAGCACGCCGGTTACGGTTTCGGAATCAGATTCTTCGCACACCACGCTGTCCGTTCAAGCGGCGCTCAATCTCGATCAGCAAGCAGCCAACGGTCAGGGCGGCGCAGCGACTCCGGCACCGGTGCCGACCCCCGTGCAAACGCCGGGTCCCAGCGTGAGCATTGCAAATCGTTACGTGCAGCCCGTCCTCACCTTCGACGGTACAGGCACGACGCCCACGACGATCACCGCCAGCATCGGCAGCATTGTGTCGCCGGGTCTGGTGATCGCACCGACGCTTACATCACCGACGATGGCTTTGGCCGGAACTCTCGTGACATTGGGCGGTTCTATCACCGCGGTAAGCACCTCGAGTGATGCCTCAAGCAATGTTTGGGTTCGTTACTCGGCCGGAAGCGCAAATACGTCGGGCCTTCAACAGCTCAACGCGAACACATTTGCACCAATGAATAGCGTCTTTTTGCCGCCGACCGGTACGGTTGTCAGCGGCATCTGGATTAACGGCCCTGACGGCGGTTTGTGGTCAACGTACTGCAACCGGTCCACCGGTGTATGCGGCGCCGCCGGCTTCATCCGCTTCGATACAACTGCGCACACCTACTCATTCTTCCCCGCCACAACCGGTGCTTCGATCGGTCAGCCGATTAACACGGGCACGTCTCTCATCGCACCGGATCAAGCGCATTCGGGCATCGCGGTCCTTCCGTTCCCGGGTTCGGCAGCGACCACCGCGTCAGAAGTTGCTTGGAGTCCGCCACCGGCGACCACGTCCTTGCAGCCTGCGTTCATTCCTACACCGCAAACGATTGAACCGACGGGCCACAACAACAAGTTCTGGGTTATTGAAAACAACAGCACGGCTTTCGCGCAAACGTATGTCGCGCAAGTCGATGTATCCGGCAATAAGATGCCGGCCACGGAACTCAAAGTCAGCCCCGGCTCGTCTACGGTTGAATACTTCGCCGTCGCCGCGCCGAACATGTCAGTCGGACCATTGTCGTCGACGATTACCTTCACCGACAACGTCGCAAATGGAGAGTTATATAACTTCAATACGGCCACGGGCGGCCTCACGCAATTCAGTGCCTCGGCCAACCTCGGCGTGATTCCCGTGCCGGGGGCGGCGTTCGGCGTCTACGATGCGTTCGGTAACTACTGGTACCTTACGATGGACGGCGGCGGTGCGAGCAGAGCGATGAATCGCATCGATGTGAACACCGGACGTACCGATACGTTAGGCATCCAGCTGAGCAGCGCGGCCGATGACGTGACCCTCATCGGGAACAACGTCATCGTGAGCGGCTCGAACAACGGCGTGTCGTCGCTCTTCACGTTCACAGCCCCTTCACCACCATAACAATCCCGCTCAGGGCAAAAGAGACGGCCGAGGGCCGTCTCTTTTTTTTGGGGGCGGCGGCCATACGCGCGTTGCCACCCTCGGCTTATTCGACTAGGCGCGCGCGAGCGGTCCCGTCGCTTGGCCCGCGTCCCCGTCGTCTTGTGCAAATTTGAGTCTGCGTTCGAGCCGTCGTTTCGCAGCGCGCTCGACGCGCGACATGATCCAGATGTACACGACCGGCACGAGGAACAACGTCAGGAACAGCGAGCTGGTCAGGCCACCGATGATGACCGTTCCCATCGACTTGCGGAACTCCGCGCCTTCGGTGACGCCGAGCGCGAGCGGCATCATACCCGCGATCATCGCGATCGTCGTCATCACGATCGGGCGAAAGCGCACGGTGGCCGACTCGCGGATCGCATCGACGAGCGCCATGTTTTGGGCGCGCAGGGTATTGGCATAATCAACGAGCAGAATGCCGTTCTTGGCAACGAGGCCGACAAGCATCACCAGGCCCAGCATCGAGAAGAGATTGAGCGATTGGCCGCTGAAGAATCGGACATCGGGAAAAACCGCATGTAATCCATTGCAGACGGCGAGAATGCCGAACGCGCCGACGATCGCGACGGGAACGCTGAACATGATGACAAGCGGCGCGAGATACGTACGGTACAACACGACGAGCAGCATGTAGATGAGCAAGAACGAGGTCAGGAGCGCAAGTCCGAGCTTCGCGACGGCGTCACCGAACAGACCGGCATCGCTGTCGCTCGACGTCGAGACCGTGACGCCCGCCGGCACGAATCCCGGCGTCGCGAGCTGCGCGTCGACGCCTTGCGTGACAAGGCCGATCGGTGCGCCGTTTGCCGAATTCGCGTAGACGCGCACGATACGATGGCGGTCTTGCCGCTCGATGAGCGGAGGCTCGACAGTCCAGGCGAACGACGCGACGCTCGATAGCGGCACTAAGCTCGTATCGGCGGCACGCACTTGCAAATTTTCAAGTGAACGCACATCGCCGCGATACGGTTCGGGCAGACGCAGGATCGTGTACACGAGGCCCTCGGGCATACGAACTTTCGTTGCGATGACGCCGCCGACGGCAGCGCGTCCCGTCGTTGCCACGTCCTGCGGCGCAACGCCGACTTGCGCTGCTTTGCCACGGTCGATCTGAATTTCGAGACGCGGGCCGGCGACACTGTTGCTGGTTTGCACGTCCTGCGCGGCCGGGTTCTTTGCGATAAACGCAGCGAGCTTCGCTGCAAACGCGTCACGCTCTTCGGGCGGCCCGTCGACGGTGTACGTGATCGGCGGCGCGCCGGCGTTCTGCGCGCCGACCGCGCTGATGTGCGCACCGGGAGCCAGCGAACTGAGCCGTTCCGCGGCGGCAATGACATTGTGCTCCTCGTGTCGCTGCTTATCGTACAGATACACGCGTATCTCAGCCATCTGGCCGCCGATGATGTCGCTAAATCCGTTACTGCCACGACCAACAGTCGCCGAGACCGCGCGCACGCCGTTCATCTTCTCAAACGCGCTCGTGAGCCGCTGTGCGGCCGCGGCCGTGACACCGATCGGCGTACCGGCCGGATACTGCAGCGTAACGATAGCCTGGCCCCACTCCGTGTACGGTTGGAACTCGCCCGGAATGATCGTCGGCCCGCCCGCGAGCGGCACGAACAAGAGACCGATCGCGAGAACGACAAGCCCAAACGAACCGAAGAAGACGAACGACGGATGCTTGATTGCCCGCGGCAGCCAGTAATCGTGGTAGCACACTTTCACCCACTCGAACCAGCGGAGAAATGCGCCGACGATTTGGCCGAGCGGATTCCGCGTCGAGACCGGCCGCGGCCGCCGCAAGAGCGCCCACTTCGCGGCGAGCAGTGGGGTGAGCGTGAACGAGACCAGCAACGAGAACAGCGTCGCGCAGACGATGACCAGGCCGAACTCTTTCATGTACTGGCCGATGATGCCCGACATGAACGCGATCGGTGCGAACACGACAACGTCAACGAGCGTGATCGCGATGGCGGCGCCGCCGATCTCCGAGCGCCCCGCAATTGCCGCCTCTTCGGGCGGTTTGCCCATCTCGCGATGTCGGGTGATGTTCTCGATGACGACGATCGAATCGTCGACCAGGATACCGATCGTAAGCGACAAGCCCATGAGCGACAGCACGTCGATCGTGAACCCCAGCATCCATGTGATGAAGAAGGTCGCTAAGAGCGACGAGGGGATCGCAATCAGTACGACGATCGCGCTGCGCCAGACGTGCAGGAAGAGCAACAGGACAATTGCCGTGAGGACGATGCCTTCGCCGAGATTTTGCAGCACACCGTCGATCGACTGCATCGTGAACTCGTTATCCGCGCCGACTTCTTTGAAGGCGAGCGCCGGATACTTTTTCGTTAGGCTAACAAACGAAGCGCGAATCGCTTTTGTCGTGCTGACGGTGTCGCTGTCGGAATCGCGCGACACGTAGACGAGGATCGAGTCGCGATTGTCGACGGTCGAAATAAGGCGATGGTCGACGTATCCGTCGATAACGTTCGCGACGTCGCCGACATGTGCTTGACTCGTCGTCACTCCCAGCAGTGTTAGCGGGAGGCTCGCGAGTTGCTGCGCGCTTGTGATATCGGCGCGCACGCCGATCGTCGACTCGCGCGTCGATTCGTCGAGCCGGCCGCCGGGCATGCTGACATTGCCCTGCGCGACGGCGTTGTCAACGTCAATCATCGTTAAGTGCATCGCGAACAATTTGCCCGGATCGGGCTCGACGTAGAATTGGCGCGGGTAGTCGCCGGCAATTTGCACGTTGCCGACGCCCTTGACACTCTTAAGGGCAGGCTCGATTTCGTTCGTGACGACACTCGAAAGATCGGCCGGCTTGATACTTCTCGACGTGATTGCTTCGATGAGAATCGGCTGCGCGCTGATATCGACTTTGTCGATCAACGGCGGATCGAGGTCGGACGGCAGCGTCGTGCGTGCCGCGTTCACCGCTTGGGTAACGTCGCTCGCCGCTGCGTCGATATCGGTGCCGAGCTTGAACCGCGCGATGACCGTTGCCGCTCCGTCTACCGCCACGACATTGACTTTATCAAGGTGCCGAACCGTTTGCAGCTGGTCTTCGATCGGCCGGACGATCAGCCGCTCGATCTCCTCGGGGCTCGCCCCCGGATAGCTGGCCGACACCGTAACGACGGGCAGATTGATGTTGGGGATAATATTCTTCCCCATCGACAAATAGCCGATCGTGCCGAACAGCGCGACGGCCAAGAAGAATAAAGTGACAATTGTCGGCTGCCGGACCGCGAAGCGCGTTAACCACATACTCCCATACGTACGCCGGAAAGCGCCGCGAGGTTTCTAAACTAAATATTTAATTGATGAGGCGATGGCGTGCTGACGTTGGGCCGCTCAGGCGAGCAGCGGGTACCCTAGGCGCCGGGCATCGCGTTCGTAGTCCATGACGACCTCGTAGGCATCGTCACTGCAAGAATCAACTCCGCCGAGAAAGAGCGCTTCGCGTATGGGTGCGTACACGGCATCGCGGGTAAATGCGGAGAGCGCGTTCCGCAGCGCTTCAACCTGTGAAGCGCTGGTGCGCAGCGACGTCACGAACGGCGGTGTCGGTGTTGCAGCAGTTTCCGCGATGACGCGCAAGGTACGGACGGCCGCGGGCCGATACCGTTCGAGCAATGCAAAGGTCACGCAGTCGATGGCAGCGGCATCGGCACCGCCGGCGGCTACCAAAGTCGCACTAGCGGCGTGGCTTCCGGTTACCACGGTGCCACCGAAGAAACGTCCGTCCTGCGCGAGCGGCGCGAATAGTCGGCGCGGCAGATTCATGCCGGAGTTGGAATCGCTTTCGTTGATTGCAAAGCGTGTCCCGCGCAAGTCCGCGAGCGCTCGCACCGGTGTCGTATTACGTACGACGATGAAGCTGCGATGCAACGAGCCGGTACAGCCCGACACGTCGTAACGCGGAGCGCCGAGCACGATGAAGTGTCCGCGCGCCGTCGTAAACAACGGATAGCCGCACGTCTGCGTGAAAATGCATTCGCCCGGAAAATCGGTGCCATGCGCCCGCGTGCGGTCGAGCGATTCTGGGAAGTCACCGAATCCGCTCGATGCAAGCGTTGCGCGAAGCCCGTGCCACAGCGCGTCCGTCGCCGCGTGCATCTCAGGAAGATCGTACCAAGGAAAGCTTGCGTACCATTTCTGACATATCACGACATTACGCGCTTTCTCGAAGCGGTCTTAACTGCCGCATAACGATCCTCTCGTATAAATGGACGGGTGCGTCTGATTTCTTTTTTGCGTTTGCGCGCGAGCCTTGCGGCCTCGTTGACGCTGACGGTTTGCATCATCGTCTTGGTTACGACATTGGCCGTCTCCCTCGCCGGTTATTGGACGGGGCGAGCGTCGGTCGAGCGGCAAATACGCGAGCGCCTGGCGGCAAGTAGCAGTCAGGCCATGACCGCGACCGACTCCTACCTGAACGCGCGTGTGCAGGAAATGCGGGAGATGACGCACTCGCAGCTCCAAGTAACCTCGATAACGCCGGTCGATCGATCGCGAATTCTGGCCGACTATGCGGGCGCATTCGGCTCGCAGCGCTACGCCGACATCTCGATCGTCAGCCTCGCGGGGCTCGTCATTGCGAGTTCGGGAGCGCCGCAGATCGACCGTTCGAGCGCAGCCGTGCATGAGTGGACCACGGCGACGCTGCCGGGTATTACCGACGCGATGCGATTCCCCGATCGCTCGCAGGATCTCTTTGTCGTTTACGCGCCGATGTTGGATGAAAATGGAAAACATACCGGCACGCTGATCGCCCGTATGCTCCCCACAGAACTCGTCGACATCGTGCGCAACGTGCCGGTCGATGCCGATACCGCGTTGTACGTAACGCATCACGGCGCGGAGTTGGGCGAGAACCGGGGTGCAAATGCGCCGTTGTTTGCGCAAGCATCGTCCTCGGTGCTGACGGCGAACGCGCTCGAGGTTCCCGGCGCCATTGACCTGGGGTTTGGAATTACGGGCGTCACGCAGCCGCGAGCCGAGTTCGCGCCGATGCGTGATTTGACGATTCGCTCCGCGATTGTCGGGATCGTCGTGTTGGCGTTGGCGCTCCTTGCCGCGGCGTGGTCGGCGCGCCGCATTTCGCGCCCGCTCGATGCGGTTGCTTCCGCAGCGCACGCCTTGGCCGCCGGCGACCTCGCGGCGAACGTCGATGCAGAACGGCTTGACCTGCGCGAGCTGCGTGATTTGGGAACGTCGTTTAACATGATGGCGCAGACGTTGCGCGGACTCATCGGTGGTATCGGCAGTGCGTCATCGGCGATTTCGACAACGGTGCGGCAGAGCTTGAGCACCGCAGAGACATTACGAGCGGGAACCGAGCAGCAAACGCACGCGTCGCGCCGAATTACGGCGGCACTGCAGGAGCTAAGTACGAACGCACGGGCAATTGAAACAAATTGCGTCGAGCTCGAATCCAGTTCGCGCAAAGGGTCTGACCAACTGGGGCGTCTGGTTGCCGAGGTCGACTCGACGAGTGTTGCGCTCATGCAGCTTACCGAGAGCATCGACCGTTCGAACGAAGCAGGCCGAACGCTCGCGCGCCAAGCGATGGCGGTCTCCGATCGTGCGCGTGATGTCGGCAAACGTGCCGAGGCGGCGCAAGCTTCAGCCGACCGGGGTGGCGCTGCCGTGCGCGGATTGATCGCCGATATTCAACACGTCGGTGCCCGTCTCGTACAAACAGTCGAGCGCCTCGAACACCTCGCGAGCGCCACGGCAACCGCGATCACGGCCCAAGTTGAGGTCATAAGCGATATGGCCGAACGCTCGAAACTGCTTGCGCTCAACGCCGGCATCGAAGCGGCGCGGGCGGGTGTGAGCGGCCGTGGTTTTAGCGTGATTGCGACGGAGCTACACCGCCTGGCGGGCGGCTCCAAAGATGCGGGCGATGCGGTAAACCGTTTGGTCGGAACGGTCGTCGTCGAGACCAAGGAACTTGTCGTGAACGCGCAGGCCGCAAGCGACCTCGCACGCGGCGCCATTTCGCGCGCGTCGGAAACCGGGACGACGATCGACCAGCTCATCACAGAAATCGCAGAAAATACTCGGGGGGCCCGTGAGATTGGCGCCATCGCCGAGAATCAAGCCGCGCGTACTGTCGAAATCGAGACGGCGACGGGCGAGATGCGAGCAATGGCCCACCAGACGGCGACATCGGCAAACGCAGTCGGCGAGCTTTCACGTTCCGTCCGCGGTGCCGTCGATTTTGCGACGCGCGTCGCCGAAGGCGTAACCCACGCGACGCGCGAGCAGGCCTTGTCGTTGGGCATCATTGGCCAAAGTGCGGGTGATATCGAGCGCAATAACGGCCTCGTTGCGGATGCGGCCCACGTATCATTCGAAACCAATGAAACGCTGCAACGCGAAATCGCAGCGTTAGCGGAGCGTGTCGATTCGTTCGTGGTAGACGCGTCTGCGGTCGATCAATCGATCCTCGACACGCCCGCGCGAGCGGCCGTTAATCGCTCGCTGGCGGTCGCCTAAAGCCTGAGAAGCCCCTTGATTTTATGCTGTGGATACGTGTAGAATCCAAAGCAGGGGTCCTGCGGTTTCCGGCGAGCCCTGGTGATCGTGTCCCCGCGAGTGGTGTACGAGAACGTGGCTCTCAACGGGGTGTAGCTCTCAGCCGGTGATTACCGCGGAGAGCTTGGGCAGTTGATTGTCGCTGATGGCATTCAA